>JGI20214J51088_10001565_pt1 | contig 15593 bp, 18 predicted proteins | sample WetSurMetagenome_FD_51088 | JGI IMG/M metagenome (IMG submission 51088) | reverse complement strand
GTCTTGAAAGAGGCCAATGGACTGCGAAATCATCTCATCCACCGCTATAACAAAAGGGATGATCATATTGCCTGGCAGAGCATGGCGGATCTGCTCCCCGGAATACTGGCATTCACTGAAGAGGTGGCGGCGTGGCTGGAGAAGACATTGCCCTAAGAGTGAAGGCGGACCTCTCTTTTCTCCAGGACCCCTTCTGGCGGGAGCAGGTCCTGGGGGTGCTCCTCTACGGCTCTCAGGCCACAGGAGAGGCCGGGCCGAGAAGCGACATCGACCTGTGCATTGTCGCGCCCAATGTTTCCGATCATTCTCTGCTCTGGAGGAAATTTATCTCTCATCTCAGGGACAGCCGCTATGATGTGCGCATCTTTGAGCTGTTGCCTCTCTTTCTCAAGGCGGCGGTGATTGAGCAGGGAATCGTGGTCTACTGCGAAGATGAGCCTGAGCTTTACGAGTACTTCTATCCATTCCGGCGCGACTGGCAGGATCAGAAGCACAGGCAGGAGATGACCGCGGAGGAGGCAAGAGGGCTCTTCCGGGCCGCCGGGCGGACGCAGCCGCAGGGAGGATCGCAAAGTTCTAGTAGAGCATAGCACTTTTATCTGTTGCCGTCCCATTAGCTGGGGCTGAGAGCGCGCGGGGGTTGCCAAGTGGTTAAAGGCGCAGGGCTTAGGACCCTGTCACGAAGGTGTTCGCGGGTTCGACTCCCGTCCTCCGCATATCGTTACTAGTATTTGTAAAGTCGTTTCTTGTGGATTTTTCATTCTTTTTGGATTTCATCTTCCAATAGCAAAATATGCCAGATTACATCTCATTTAACATGGAATTTGTGGAAATAGACTTAGACTAACCATTTATGTTGATTTGGCTAACTTTCATCTTTTTCTAGGTAGGTCCATTCCCCCAAAAGAGCCGATGCAAAATGGCACCAAATTGAATCCTCGCGATGCACCGGTAAATTCTACCCCCTGCGATGGTTCTAGATATCGAAACTAAAAATTAGCCCCCAATCCGTGCCAAGCACCTTTACCCCCGCTAAAATTTACCCGTATCCCACAAATATTAGAATGTATATTTTATATATTGGTGAAAATTTTGGTAAAACCTGATCGATCCAGATACATCTATCTTTACATGCCCTCGCACGAGGATAAGTTAAGATGGACTGAATTAGCAGAGAAAGCTGACCTTAACCTCTCCAAATATGTGATCTCTGTATTCGAGAATGCCATAGCCAACGATACCGAAGCCAAACCCCGAGGTCAATTGGTTAAGGAGCTTGGTAGCCTTCGCCATGAGGATGGGTGCAGAGATGTACCAGGGGGACTATGAGAGGCTGGTGTTCGGGATTGTGTGATGAAGGTGCTATTATCAGAAATCTTCTATATCCTTATATACCAAGAATTGCTTTGCATTGATATAATGAACTAGAATGAGGACTAAAAAAAATAAATAAAATCAACCTTGATAGAAACTCTCTCATATAACAGATCGAATAATCTAAAAGTATTCACCTAAATGAGTTGATCTTGAAATGACTATCGGTAAAATGAAAGTCCTTATACTTAACTCAGTTGATGATGGATTAACCATGCAAAGAAAAATGAGGATGGATGAAAGTCCTATCTTGAGCAAGTATCTCATAAATCATTCGTATGCCATAGAGCTTACTGATAAGCAAAAAATGCTTTCTATGGAGACAATGATGTCACAAATAAAAAAGGGACAACTTGATGAAGTTGATATGTTTAATAGGCTTAAGAAAGCGATTATAAAATATAAACCTGATGTTTTGGTTGTACATACAGGGTTTGTATTTAGTTCATTTCCTTCAGAGATCACTTCAGTGTTAGACCGGCTCAAATTTGAATTTCCTGATCTAAAGATTGGGATGCAAAGGATGAGAAATTTATATGATAGTGAACAGGTGGCTGATATTATTGATGATTTCTTTTGATGGTAAGGAATTGATATGTCGTTAGAAGAGATTGGAACAGCAATTCTCACGTCAGCAGTTGTTTCTACTACAATAGCCGGTATTATCAAACTCCAGCTTGAGAAAAAATTTGAAATGAAATTGGAAGAGCTGCGCCATTCATATGAAATCGAATTGGAAAGGATAAAAAATAATCTATCAATAGAAGCAGATACAATTCATAAAATAACTGAACGCAGATTGGACATTTATCCGAAGATAGTGGAAATAGTTTATAGAATTAGGAACATGGCAAGAGATATTGCGAATAAAAAAGAGACCCCACCGGTTTTGGTTGGCGAATTAACATCAAGAGCCAGGGAATTAGAAGAATGTTTATATAATGATCGTATGGATTTGCAGAGAGATGAAGTGTTTGAGCCCATCCATACATTTAAAAATATAATAAAAGAATTTAATATATTGGTAAAGGACTTCAATTATTATAAATCCATGGGGGATAATGAAAAAGCATTTTCTGCTTATGCGGATATTACGAAACTCTATGATGAAAAAATAGAACCGTTGCATATGCCAATAATACAAAAACTATCCACTTATCGTAATGATTTGGAAGCTGAAGAGGACATAGAAGGTCCACAGTAATTAAAGGGCAAAATTAGATACCAATTTCATGGATCACCAGTAACGAAATTTATATTATAATAGTGATACTATATAATTTTGTAGCGGAGGATAATTTATCCAAATTGCTGATCCCTAGGCAACTCCTAAATTCTTATTAAATTCTGGAGAGTGATTATTGATAATATGATGACAAATACTAGTAAGAATGGTAGGGGTTCCCGTCCCCCGCATAAAAGGGCTCTTTTTCGATGATGATTTTATGGGCGGCTAATCAGGCCATATCACTGGATGAACGGGATTCTGGATTGCATTGCTTCAGAGCAAAATACTCAGAGATAACGTCATCCAGCTCCATGAGCTTCTTGACGATAGGATTTTGCTTATTTAGCTTGTACATCTTTGCCTGGCCAACTGACCTGGTAGAGGTAATGAGATCAAGAGCCACCAGCTTGGGCCACGCTTTGAACAAGGTTGCTCGGCTCAAGCCTGTACCATCTGCTATATCTGTTTTTGAATAGTCGAACGACTCGTTATCCATCAAGAAATCCAATACCTTCAGCATTGGGCTCTTTATGCCAAGCTCCCTTATGAAAAGGGATTCTTCCATTGTCTATCCCCCATCTTGTGCTGGCTGCGAGATCTAATACGATAGTACCAATTGCAGCACAATGTTTAAGTATTTTACTGATAACGTTTTAAAAAGCATACTCGAATATAATCAGATAATTCGAGGTGATTTAATGACTACGAATATCATGCTAACCTTGAAGGCGCAAATTCTAAAAAAACTTCGTAGACGCGGTAATTGGGGTGCAAGCCATACAGCCTTTGACGACCTCCCTAAAAGCATTCCAAAACACCTTCGGGGCAAAGCGAAAGATGCGGCAGATGAACTCATTTCAGAAGGGCTCTTGATCCCCAAACAAAATTGCTACGGGCTGCATGTTTCCTTAAACCCGCAAAGGAAAGCGGATACAGATAATCTCATTAAGAAAGTTCTGGATGAATAAAATATAAATGCTTTGCGATTATGTGAAGGCAATGTAGAGTCCCTAATGTATGGCATTTATATACCTCGCGATTCTTTTTAATCTACCTTGTTGCATTAAAATCACTCTCCATTCTAGACAAGAATAAATTCAGCGTGCATCCGTTTGGTAATCTGGACCAAAATGCATCTTCTGGCGTCAGAAGATAGTGTTTTTCCTCAAGACACTCATGGTACCTTATCGAGTTATACCAATTCAAAAATTTGTCAAAATTATCAAATAATTTCCTGCTTTTCTCGTAAGTATGGAACCATTTTTCGATTTTACCATTGGTCTGAGGATGCTTGACTCGCGCGAGGATATGTTTTATCTCGTTCTCAGCCAAGAATTGTCCAAACGCATACTCATATTCCCCGTTTTTATCAGTCTTGTTGGCAAAAAATTGCGAGCCATGATCTGTGATCACCTCTTTGATTTTACGAATCTCACCAAAATCATCAAGCGCCATTCTTACAAGCGCCATACTGTTTTCGGCAGTTGCAGCAGAAAATTCTCCGCCGGGGGGAATGAATCGAGAGCTGTCGTCAAGAACTGCGCAGACCTCTTTGCCGTTGAATCGGCTGGTGTGCCAATCAAGATGAACTGCGGTAAGACTTTTTCTTGGATTATGTAAGTTAACCTTGGCAGCGGTCAGCTTTAAAGCTTTGTTCTTTCTGCCCTTGCCCCTGCCGCCTTGAAGTGCGTGAGTATATATAAATGCCAAGCTTTTAGGACTACACAACATCCAGTCATCGGCCACAAACTATAAGTATCAATGATGATAATGTAGGTAATTTGCCGCTTCATGCAAGGGTTGGCGGGCGGACCGTGGGCCAAAGCGTATCCGATAACACTCTGATGGCAAGGAATTATGTGTCTTTCCAAGGACTGCATGCAGGAATCGCTTCCTTGTTAGGGGAGGTGTGCGCCTTCGTGGCAGCGCATTCGGCTAAGATCCTGCGAGAAAACATAGCAGGATGAAAGAGTTGCGTGCCGTAATTGGCATAGTAATCTGCAAGGGATCTCGCGGTAATACACGGTCGGGAATAGTAAGCATGAAACGACACAAGTCAATCTCTCTAAAATCTAGATCTAGGCGCGCTTCATCTGTCTTTTCTAGAAATTATGGAACTTTGCTCGATGCCGGTCTGTTATTGCCTGTGGAACATCAATCGCTAGTTATTCAATTATTGGAGGAACCAGGACTATGCAACTAAAAAATGAGGAATTGGTGAAGTTTGAGGGGATAATCTCGGAGCTAAAACGAAGAGATATTGTTGTATTGACACACCGCCCAACTAGATGGGGTTATGTTGTAGATGCTGTAATTCCCTCGAAAAAAGTGGTCGTTTTAACGATTCCGGATTCTTTCAAATTTGATATGGCCATGAGCATGCTCCAGGATTTAACGACTAGGCTTATAGACGATGGATATCAAGTCTTGATGATTCCCAGCAAAAGAATGAATGCAGAGCAAATAAGTGCCTTCTGTGATAGAATTCTAGTTGAAAAATCTCTTTTGCCGCATAATACCAAGTCTTGAATCAAATTTTGGTTGAAGCTATATAGAAACATCTATGGCTTATGCAGAAAACTATGGGGAGCTGCTTGAGACGGACCTTGTGTGAGGAATGTGAGCAGAATAGCTTGCCAATCCTACGGCCTTTATTTTCCCATCTATCACTTCACTCTCCCCGTCCAAGATCAAGACATCCCATCCGCCCGCAGATGCCCTCTCCCGCCCCCGCGCCCGGACCGCATCCGCGCTCGTCAGGGCGCGCGCCCGTGCAGTCTGCCGCGCCGACCAGCACATCCTGGGGGGGCAAGCAGTTTCTGGAAAGCGCTCCCCAGCGCCAGTAACTTTGACATCAGCCCGTCCCTCCAACTCAAGATGCTGAATCACCGCATCTGCGACGCCCCCGGCATCACAAACTGCCCTCTTTGGATCAAGCTCAGCAGAGCCAAAGAATCTCCTCATCTTTTTCTGGGATTTTTCCGGTTGGACCAAAACAGTCTGTCCTTCATTATCGGATGGACTCCGTCCGCTGCCAGGGATGACCGTGGCGGACGGACTTCTCACAGAAAAGGTTTTGCATATCCAGGGCAATAATGCCTTGCCCACAAGGGGCCACTCTCTATTGCAGATCTCATCATGATGATCGAAATCAGAGAACTCTATGAAATCATCCTCTGACTCGATTCTCATCACCTCGTGCTGTATCGGATTTAGATATTTCTGAAAAAGCGTGTCGCTCGCATCGAGATTGGCACTGGAGACGATGGCTGCAAAAAGAACCCGCAGGCAGGCAGCTAAAGGGCGACGCGCCCACAAGAGGTGCAGCGTGGCGAGTGGCCGTGGCGGACGGACTTCTCGCGGGCGGACGGGGTATTGATGGCATAAAGCGGCAGGGCGACTTCAATCTGGCTTCGTTTTATGCGATGGGTGGGGCGTGGGAAGACCTCCGGGAACTGGGCAGAAAAGAGAATTTTGCCTTGTGTGGCCATTGGTTTCAAGGCAGGAATTCCTTCGCGAAGCAAGTTATTCTGGATTTTTGCTTGCTATATTAGCACTAGTACATATATCACCACCAAAACATCAAATATCTTAATAATAATTCACTACATATTAAAAAATGTTACAATATAAATACATATATAAAATGAACTTTTAATGACGAATTGGTAAGACCAATAACATTAACTCCAGTCGACCTCGTTCCGCTTACAGTTTGCTTTGTATTTAAATTATTACAGCCAAAGGATTCTTATACAATAAATTCTATTAATGAAATGGAGTGGGAAGATATGTCATTAAGTGTCTTGGTAGTGGACGATTGCGAGGTTAATCGGAAGGTAGCATCGCTTTTGTTGGGGAAGCTCGGTCACCATGTGGACCTTGCTACAAATGGCATCGAGGCGATTGAAGCCCTGGAACATCAGGCCTATGATGCCATACTTATGGACATTCAGATGCCCGTGATGGATGGAATAGAAGCAACAAGAATCATACGACAGCGATGGAATAATGGACCAAAGATCATAGCTGCTACCGCACAAGCTATCTGCTTTGATGCTTGTCTTGAGGCGGGCGTCGATGATTTCTTGATCAAGCCACTTGAAATAGAGAAGCTACGGGCAACAATTGAATACAATATGGCAATACCAATCTTTATGAATGACGAAATGGAGGAAATTTCAGCTGCGTGCAGCCTCTGCGCATCGCAAGCCGATACAAATTGTCTTGTATAGCATTTTGTAGTGATGCATGTTATGATCATATGGACGGAATAAGGGCAGAGATAGCACAAACTAACACAAACTAGCACAAACCGCCCATATATTAATTTTGATTAAGTTATTGTCAGTCTCCAGGGTCTTTGGATGGCCGCCATTGACCTGGTCGGGGCTGCATAGCGAATTTTCTGCAACTGCAAAGCGTTGCTAAGGCCAGGCATCCATCAATGCAATGGGACTAAAAATTATGGAATGTTATCATTAGGTTGGCGTCATGCCTGACCCTTCTTGTTCACCTATCGGTTCTAATTGAGTAGATATAGCGCCACCTTTAATATAATTTTTATCATCCCACGAAAATTGTACATATATCGGCTTTTCATATCTGAATGTCTCAATAATGTCTGAATATTTCTCAATTTCCAGGAATAGAGTAAAAACACCAGTCCCCAATAAAACAGATACCGGTGTCTGGCCTTTTGGGTAAAATCCTATCATCCCAACCGAAACTCCTTGATAATAGCATAGAATTGTGTTTACCGCAATACAGCCAAAATTATGCGATATTGTATATTTATCAATACATACAGTCTTACTGCCAGATGACATTGACAAACGCCTCCCAATATTCAAAATATTGCTAATTAGAGATAAGACTTATGGATAGAGAATAGGTTAAGAATAGGTTAAGAATAGGTTAAGAATAGGTCAAGAATGGATCAAGACCGATCTCGGGGCATCCGCGCCTTGGGCAACATCTGCCATCATCGATTTGCAGCGCACAAGCGCGATTTAACCAAATTAGATCCAATAAACTATTTATCCGACGAATACGGATTATATCAATCAATTAGCATCATGATAACGCATGAGGATTTAAATAGGCATGCATCTTAAGGGTCCGATTATAATTGCTTCCGTTCTGGTCACTTTAGCGATATTTGTCCTCATCTCAAGCAGCGCCTTCTCCCAGACCTATGAAGAGAACTGCCCGTGCTTGAGCGAAGAGAAAGCCAATATCATTTTCGGTGAAGGAAATTATCAAATAGACCGAGCCCATCCCTGCGGAGAGGAACAGTCCGCAATAAATGATTCAATTCTGCCCAAATACTGCATCAATTCAAGCTGTCCTCAGGGCTCCTTCTGTTTGGATCAGGAAGACGCAAAGAAGGTAAAATATGAACCCTGCTCCAATCGCCTGACCATCTGTGGGTTTGACTCCGCAAATACGCCAATGTACTGCTTCTCGCCCCCATATCGTTGCCTTCCAGGATGTCTGTGTCTGACAGAGCAGGAGGCTAGAGTATATGGCTTTAGCGATCTCTGCCAGAACCAGAGCATTGAATGCGGCCACTTCAAGGAGGTCAGATACTGCTTCAAAGTTCCTAAATATGCCTGCCCAACCGGCTGCATATGCCTCGGTCAAAGCGAAGCCCTGGCCGAAAACCTGACGAAGATGTGCTCGGATCAGGCAAAGAAACCAATACTCGGCGAGATCGTCGATGCAGAAAAAGGCCTGGTCAAATTCTGCTTCAAGCAATCCGATATGACCGGCACGGCTTTAAATAGGAGACTTGAAAGGCCATGAGCGCTACGCTTGCTCTGCTTGCCGGACCGACAACCGGGATCGTTATGCTACATAGCAGCACGCGCATCAATTCTCTTTTCCGGGGGCGGCGAATCTGAATCAATTTAAAATTCTGGCCCGTCTTCTTCTGTTTTTTCTTTTTTTAATCGGATTGTCTGCCGGTATGCTTGAAAACAGAGTTGTTCCGGCCAGCGATGTTCTGGCCGCGATAAGAGCGGGCCAGTCGGCCGAATTTGACTATTGCACAATTGCCGGCGATTTGGATATCCGCGGGCTGAGGGTGGAAAAGCCTGTTCATTTCAATTTTACCGATTTTCAAGGCGCAGTAAATTTCGGCTTTGCTGCCTTTAATGGCGAATGCCATTTTCTGCACTCGACATTCAATGGCCCTGCCGATTTCAGCCATTGCAAATTCAACCGTTCCTCCGACTTCAGATCTTCGAAATTCGTCAGCACAGCCAACTTCAATTCCTCGAAATTCACCGGCGATGCCTATTTCGGGGATACTGCATTTTTGGGCACCGCTTATTTTGGTCACTCGGTCTTCAATGGCGATGGCCGGTTCATGTTCACAGCCTTTAACGACTATGCGGATTATAGCGATTCTCAGTTTATGGGTGATGCTGACTATAGCGAAGCCAGGTTCAATAATGATTCTGACTTCAGCTTCGTTCTCTTCAATGGCAATTCGAACTTCAGGCTTTCGATCTTCAGAGGCCCCGCCAACTTCTGGTGCTCAACCTTTAACGATATTGTCAACTTCAGGCGCACAACCTTCATGGACGATGCCAACTTCGGTGGCGCAATCTTCAGCGGCATTACAAACTTCTTGTCATCGGTTTTCAAGGGAAATGCCAGCTTTGGAGCTTCGACCTTCAATGATGAGGTCGCATTCAATTATGCCGCCTTTGATGGCATGGCTGACTTTGCGTACTCAGTCTTTAACGATATAACAACTTTTCAGTATTCCAATTTTAATAACATGACTGTCTTCAATGGGGCGGCATTCGGAAAGGGTGCAAACTTCAATGATGTCGTCTTCAGAGGATACACCAGCTTCAATGGCTGTCAGTTCAAAGGAGACGCTCTATTGGAGAGCACTGTTTTTAAAAACAGGCTCTCATTGACACGGATAAAATGCGGCTATAATACTTTTGTTTATATTCGGTGGGCTAATATCAATGAGCTTGAGTACGACGATGCAGCTTTTTTATTCTTGTTGAGGAACTTCAAGACATTGGGATACTTCGAAGACTATGATCACTGCTACTACCAGTATAGAACGACCCACAGATCTCAAGCCTGGCCATCATCTGGAGACATAGAAGAGTGGGGCAGGAAGCTATTGGACTATCCACTGCAATATTTTTATGGGTATGGCACAAGGCCCTTTTTTTCATTTTTTATCTCCGCAATCCTTGTAATCATCTTCGGCATACTATGGAAAGGCCTGGGTTTGGGCGGATCGCATGATATCACATCCAAAACTCTGAAACCTGATCAGGTGTGGATGAACGATGACCTGTTATCGATTATCGTCTTCAGTACAACGGTATTTCTTTCCGGCATGAAGGTCTTTGTTGACCCGCCAGCAATACCGAAAATCGAAGGCCGATCCAATTCTACGATACGAAGGCTGTTCATCCTGGAAAGGCTAATAGGAATGGTCTTTTTTGTCCTGTTTATAATTGCCTGGAGCGGCTCATTTGTGAGGCAATTGAAGTGAATTGAATTAAATTGAATTGAATTCTGGCGAGAGGCTTCTTTCTCTCCCGCCTCGCCCTCCCGGGCAAAGATTAAGACCTGCGAGATCCTACTAATCCTCAGATGCCCGACCCAGAGCTTATGCGTGCCATGATCCTGGACCGGCCAGGCGAGATGCTGAAACTCAAGCGCATCCCCGTCCCCGAGCCAGGACCGCGGCAGGTTCTCATCAGGGTGCATGCCTGCGGAGTCTGCCGCACCGACCTTCATATCCTGGACGGCGAGCTCGTCGGTCCCAAGCTGCCCCTCATCCCTGGCCATGAGATCGTGGGCACAGTGGTGGAAAGCGGCCAAAACGCAGGTCGGTTTGCCACCGGCCAGAGAGTCGGCGTTCCCTGGCTCGGGTACACCGATGGCCGGTGCAGCTACTGCAAAAAAGGCCGGGAGAACCTCTGCGACAACGCCAGGTTCACCGGTTACACCCTGGACGGAGGCTACGCCGAATACGCAGTCGCAGACAGCAGGTACTGTTTTTCCCTGCCGTCCTCTTACGGGGACGCCGAGGCTGCTCCCCTGATGTGCGCCGGACTGATCGGCTACCGTTCATACCGCCTGGCCACGATGCAGGGGGGCGTGCGCCGCCTGGGAATCTACGGCTTTGGAGCGGCGGCTCATATCCTCTGCCAGGTGGCCGCTCACCAGGGAATGGAGGTCTACGCATTCACCGGGCCCGGTGACCGGAGCGCCCAGGAGTTTGCCCTACGGCTCAGAGCTGTCTGGGCAGGCGGCTCAGACCAGATGCCACCAAGGCCACTGGATGCGGCGATCATCTTTGCTCCGGTCGGCTCTTTGATCCCCGCCGCCCTGCGGGCCACAGCCAAGGGGGGAATCATCGTCTGCGGCGGGATACACATGAGCGATATTCCCTCCTTTCCCTACGAGATTTTATGGGAGGAGCGGGTGCTGCGATCCGTTGCAAACCTCACCCGCCAGGACGGAATCGAGTTTCTGGAGATCGCCCCCAGGGTGCCGGTGAAGACCGACGTGCAGACCTATCGCCTGGAGGACGCCAACCTGGCTCTGGACGACCTGCGGCAGGGCAGAATCAAGGGAGCGGCAGTTCTGGATATTTTAAAATGAAGTAGAACGGAATTGAGTGGAGAAGATAACCAATGAAAATAGCTAAACTGAAATTGGCGATAATAGTGCTATCGGTGCTTGTCACAGGCCTGTTGCCGGCAGCGGCATCAGAGGTATATCAGTTCGGGTGGATCGGCCAGGATGATGACAGGGTCGGCACATGGGACAACGGGAACCCTGATGGAGGCCTGGATGGACATTTTCGCATCGGTCTGGACCTTCCCGATTCTGTGGAGATTAAGTCCATATTGCTTTACACATCTGACGAGAACGGCAACCCCGAAGGCGGCCAATTCTGGGATACCGCGGCCACCAGATACTACATTCTGGGCGTCTTCGACCAGGGAATGCAGCTGTATCATACCCATGTTCCATCTCTGGGTACATTCTCCGGGGATGTTCAATTCGATCTCTATGCAGCGGACTCAAGTTGGTTTATAGATGGTTACAATTTTGCCGTAGCGGTAACCCTGGCAGACGGCACAGAGCTAAAAAGAGTGACCGCCATCGGAGAGTCAGTCGACTGGCCGATTGAAAGCCCAGGCAATAGCCCATCTGTTGAGACCTCTGGCACATCAGCTATCCCGTCCGAAGATGGGAAGTCGGGCTCAGGAAGATCCAAAATTGATAGCATCCTGCAGCAGGGCGATTCCGAATCATCCGAATCCGGGTCATACAAATCGGGATCAACTGAATCAGGATCATCGGAATCGGGACCATATAAATCGGGACCCTATGAGTCAGGATCAACTGGATCGGGATCAGATGATCAGTCCTCCGCTCACGCAGGCTCCGCCGGAGCGGTAATCCTGGATAGCTGGAGCACGGAAGCTGTGGACAACAATCCCAACTGCAGCCCAACTCTCACCCTCTCAAAGCCGCATATGATCACCTATATCGATACCTACCACTGGAACTATGGCCAGGGCACAGAAGCCGGAGGAAGCATAAGCCTTCAAGATAGCAACGGCAAGACCTTCGGTCCCTGGCAGGTTGAGGCCCAGTCAGCTTCGGGCGCAGCCAATGCCTGGTGGATCGCCCGCCCCAATGAGATAGTTCCTGCCGGAAACTACATAATAATCGACTCCCAGCCGGAAACCTGGTCCCGCAACGCAAAATCGCCATGCGGATTCGTCAAGATCGAAGGATATCCGGTAAAGTCAACTCCCGCTCCAGTGGATGAGGCGGACGGCGGAGCGGAGAGCAAAGGCACAGTTGCAGCAAACATAGAAGTCGATGGTGAATGCAGCAATCCCATTGATATGCTCACCTCCAGCTGCGATAAAGGCCTGCCAGGAATTCAGGTGGAATTGACCTTCACATACCTTCCGCCTGCTTATTCCGGAGACATATCCAACACTCTCAGGGAGACGACCGACGAGAATGGAATGGCCTATTTCAAGGATGTCCCTGCGGGCTCGAAGTTCATCCTCAAGACGGCAGTAAAGACCATGGAAAAGGAGCAGGAAGGCTCAATGCCCGATCCGGCTGAAGATGTTTATATCACATTCGACTACAGATGCAAGGGCTCCTATCCAGAAGAGGAGAGAAAGAGACTTGAGCAGAGCGCCGGGGTGGGCCCGAATGGGCAGATAACCGGCATAGTCACTCCCGTCTGCGGCAATAAAGGAGTAATATGCAGCCCTGAATGCGACCTCTACCCGCTTTGACCTCCATTGATCACCACTTTTTCTTTGGATTCTGGACCGCCGACAACTGCATTCTCATCATGGCTTTGGTTCCAATTCCGATTCCGGCTGCCTGCTCTTCAGACTAGCGTTTTCCCTATCAAGCCATCTGGCAAGCATCCTGGACAGCTCCTTCTGCTGAACCGGCTTGGCAATGAACTCGTTCATTCCCGCCTCGATGCACCTCTCCCGGTCTCCCTGCATGGTGGCGGCAGTCATGGCGATGATGGGAACCTTTGGATTGAGCGCCTTCGATCCATCCTCACGAATGATCCTTGTGGCCTGAAAACCATCCATGTCAGGCATATGGCAGTCCATCAGCACCAGATCATAATCATTGGCCTGGAGCGCATCGACCGCCTTCCGGCCATTAGCCACCACATCAGCGGAAAGCCCCATCTTCTTCAGCATCGCCTGAGCAACTTTCTGGTTGACGGGATTGTCCTCCGCTATCAGTATTCTCATCCTGTTTTTCGCTGCCTCGGTGAGGGAAGGCTTCTCGCTATCCGGGCGAATATCTTTGCGACAATCTTTGCGATAATCGATACTATAATCTTTCCGATAATTGCTGCTATAATCTCCGAGGTTGACTTTGCCGCTTTCATCATTGACTTCGGCAGAATCTTTCTCTCTTGATCCCTGTTCATCTGGCTGCTTGCTGAAGACCGCGGTAAACCAGAAGGTTGAACCCACCCCTTCCCGGCTCTCCAGGCCGATGTCCCCTCCCATCAGTTCCACCAATTGCTTGGAGATGGCCAACCCCAGGCCGGTACCGCCATACTGCCGGGTTGTCGAACTATCTATCTGAGTGAACGGCGAGAAGAGAATTCTCTGCCGGTCCTCAGGGATGCCGATGCCGGTATCGATAACAGCAAAGCGAAGCTTGGCTTTCGTTTCGTCCTCGCTCACCAGGCTGACCTGGATCACTATCCTGCCCACCTCAGTGAACTTCACGGCATTTCCCCCCAGGTTGACCAGAATCTGGCGCAGCCTTCCCGGATCTCCTCTCAGGAGGGACGGCACACGGGAGTCGACCTCGCTAATCAGCTCCAGGCCCTTCTCATGAACATCGATGGCCAGCAGGTCGACGGTATCCTTGAGAAGGGACCGCAGATCAAAGTCCAGCATCTCCATCTCCAGCTTTCTGGCTTCGATCTTGGAGAAATCCAAGATATCGTTGATGAGAGAGAGGAGCATCTCCCCGCTGATCCTGGCGATCTCCACATACTCCCGCTGCTCTTCGTTCAGTTGCATGTCCCGCAGCAATCCGATCATGCCGATCACACCGTTCAGAGGGGTCCGAATCTCATGGCTCATGTTGGCCAGAAACTCGCTCTTGGCGGCACTGGCCTGCTCCGCCATCTCGGCCATCTTTCTGGCATGCTTGCTGGCATCCTCAAGCTGCAGATTGGTCTTCCTCAAATCTTCTTCGAATTGCTTGTATCTGGTTATATCGCGGATGGATTCGATCGCCCCGACAATATGGCCACTATGGTCATACAGAGGTGAAGCTATGCCCCAAAGGAAGGCCCCCTCCTTTCCGTTGAGCACGGGAATAAACGTCTCGGCGATCAGTTGATCTCCTTTTATCAGGACAAAGTAATACTTGGCTTCAATCTCTCTTTTGTCCATGAATATCAGGTCTATTAAAATGGGCCTGCGCTTTCCATAGAATGGCAAAGAGTAATCGAAATTGCCCTTGCCGATCATCTCCTCCTTGACAACACCGGTCATCTCTTCAATGGCCTTGTTCCAGGCGAGAACTCTTCCTTTCTGGTCTATTGCAAATGTGGCATCAGGAAGAAAATCGATGATACCGGCCAGACGCTGTTCCGATCCGCGCAGGGCTTCTTCAGCCTGTCTGTATTTGGTGATGTCATGAAATACCCAGATCCGGCCATGATAATTGCCATCCCGGTCGATCACCGGCGATGAATACCAATCCAGCACCATGCCATCATGAAACCTTATCTCATCTCTGCCGGTGTCATCCCGGTGATCATATAGATGTCTGGCTCTGCTGAGGAATTTTTCTCCGTCCATTATCCTGCTAGCCGCATGCTGAAGAAGAATCTCGATATCCTTTTCATTCCTCATGGCCGCAGGAACACTCCACATTTCCATGAGCCTCTGGTTGGTTATCAATCGCTGACCAAAGCTGTCCACAACAATGATCCCGTCCAAGGAAGTCTCAACCTGGGCCTCAAGTATTGCCGTCTTCCGTCGCAGATCATCGTCCGCTCGCTTTCGGTCTGAGATGTCTGATATTATTCCCAGAAGGCCGATCAGCTCCCCATTCGAGCCTATCATCCGTTTGCCAATGATGTATCCCCAGAAATCGCTCCCGTCTGCCCGAAGGTAGTGCCTCTCTGCAAAGACGGCATCTTTACGGTTTTGCAGCATCGCCTGCATGATACCGGTTGCATCCCGGCGCTCCTCTGGATAAATCAATTCAGGATACGATTTGCCTATGATCTCCTTCATCGGGCAGGCAAACATGTCCGCCATGAACTGGTTCGCCTGGGAGATCCGTCCGCTGGTATCAACTATTATTATTCCCGCGCTGGATGTCTCGAAGATCGTCCTCAGCCTCAGCTCGCTCTGCCTCAGATCTTCCTCTGCTTGCTTTTTTTCGGTGATATCTTCGACGA
>JGI20214J51088_10001564_pt1 | contig 15595 bp, 8 predicted proteins | sample WetSurMetagenome_FD_51088 | JGI IMG/M metagenome (IMG submission 51088) | reverse complement strand
TCGCAACGCACAACTGGGCCTCTTCACAGACTGCTGTTGTCGCAGTAGATGGCAGTGGTTTTGAGGACACCGTAAAAACTGTTCTGAAGAAAACAGCGACCTTGAAACGACAGGCCAGCGTTGAAACAATTGCCGGTGATAGTACAAAAATAAGAAACATCGGAGGCGCAGCTGGATACCCAATGTTCCTTGGACCTAAATGGTGCGCTCTGAATGTGAGCATGTTTGGAACCGGTGGTGCAACACCGACTATCGGTGCGATTCTTCCCTTGTATATGACGATGGCGCAGGATTGGTGGCCCAGCCCCTATGATGCCGAAGGCCCAAAAACCGATATGTATTATCCTGTTAACAAGGCAGGTATCTGGGTTGCTGGCAGTGATATCGTCGCTTCAACCTGGACCATGAAGATTACGAAATATGCTGGTGAGCGATATCGATTTAAGGTGACAGGCGCAGACTCGGTCATCAATGCTAAACTCACGACGACTGAAGCATCCGATCTTTTAGTGTTCCTAATCGACCCACAGGGGAATCTTAGAGCACCGACAATAGGTGCTTGGAACGGACCGGTCAACCCAATCCATGTTTGGAATGGACTAGAAAACCCACCGATTAACCCATGGAGAAACTGGCATCCAGCCCCACACACAGAATACTCCGCTGAAGTGCTTCACCCAGAGACCGGCACATGGACCGCTATCGTTGTCCCACGTGATGCGAATGGATCGAATGTGAAATTCACACTCACCGTTGATGTGAGAACCGTAAGTACAGACCGCGCTGATGCAACCATTTCAGCAGCGAACGCTGCAGTGATCGCCTCTTTGAATCATTTCCCGTTGCTCTACGTTACGAAAGATAGCATACCCGCAGCAACAGCTGCTGCATTCACAACGCTAGGAGTAACCAAGGTTATTTTTGTAGAACGCAATGGAATCGGCTCTGCAGTAACCGGACTTCCGACGATTCAAAAGGATTTGAAAACCATGCAGGAAATTGTTGATGAGATCAAGAGTTACCCTGCCTCTGAAAACTATGTCACTGTCACGTCAACCAAAACCGGAGATGGTTTCTTTGCTCCAGCAGCGATGCTAGCTGCTTACCATGGCTCACCAGTCATCCGAGTCGAGGATGCACCAAATGGTGACCCGGCTACAGTCGCACAACGTATCCATACCTGGCAACGTTGGGACGGAGATTTCTACCACGGTTCTCGTTCCACAGGGCATCTACCCCAAGCAACAGCAACTGTTGAACAGAATAAACTCAAAGTATATCTGACGTTGGTAAAATTCTTCCTTGGCGCAAATGTTACTGTGCCAACCTACGGTCTTGATGCAAAGCGATACTGGAACGAAGAGATGGTTACTAAATTCTATGATTATATAGATGCCTTAAAACTTGACAAAGTTGGACAGCAAGAAGGATATGTGACGGTTGCACCACGAGATGATATCACCCTTGAGCTCCACTCCGCACTTATGGGGAACAACTCCTACGCCGGTGATATTCCTGGAGACACCCCTGCCTATACGAACGACATTGTGATAAGAAATGTACTCTATCCTGCATTGATATACGCCAACACGAATCGAGACATCACCACGAGTCAGTTGATGAACTATCCTGATGGTGGCTCCTGGAAGACTAACGATGGGAAAACCACGCCCTCATTTTCCAGCCGAGACGTAAAGAATTCCTTCAGCTCGCATCTCAGAACCTACGAAGGACACTGTCTCTGGGTTGCTCACCTCGAACGAATGAACGAAGGTGCCAGCGTGATGTATTACTCAGGACATGGTACCGGTGGAAGTGGTATCTCAGGCCAATACGTACAAACAGATGATTGTAACTATCCGGATCAGATCTGGTGGGACGCATGGCGTGGATATATGTTTGACAACTGGAAGACATCTCGAGACAATGGTATGGTCTGGTATAACGCAGAACCACCAACACTCTACGACATCATCCAGTATAAATGGGTTGACCAACTTATGGGAAACCTCCACAGCCAAGCAGACTTCTACATGTCATGTACAAGTGCCGATGGTGACATGCCGATGATCTACCTTGATCATGGTGCGGTCTGTATGTATGGGAACGCAGGAACTGGATTGTGCCCAGAAGCAGACTTGCAGGATGACATGTTCTTCAGAGATGTTATGATAAAAGGTGACCCAATTGGTCCTGCCTTCTCAAAACAAGTCTGGCTCCACTACAGAGACTTCACAACCCTCGACCCGACCTCTATGTATGGGTCGTCATCTATGCAAGTCACGACCATCCAGTGCATCTACGGTGACCCCAACCTCATCGTCTATAGCCCTGAGTGGCACTCACCAGTGCCCGTAGATGCATAATTGCATCTACCCCCTTTTTCTCTTTTTTTTATTTTTTTTAACCTTTTTTTTAAAAAACAATTTGTTTGTTTATTGATTTAATGTTGAAGAAAAAAAGAAGAAAGAGTATTTTCACTGACGCTNTTTCTTGAACTTGTACCCGTAATAAATAGCACCGGTATGTCCGTCTTGTTGGATCTTCCTAAAGGTGCTTTCGACCTTCATACCGATTTTAACTTCGTCTAACGGGCAGTCGACAATCTGCGCGGTGATTTGAGGGCCTTCCTCAAGTTTAATGATTGCTATCGGATACGGTGTTTGTTCTTCGAAATCCTCAGGACCGACATGGATAATGGTGTAGGTCACCACTTCTCCTTTCCCTGCAAGCTTTGTCTCCTTCATTTTTCCGATGCTTTTTCGTCGGCAGTACGGGCAGGATTCTCGCGGTGGGAAGAAGACTGTGTCGCAAGTCCCACATTTGTTGCCGATGAAGTTGTATCGTTGAGGGATTTCCCTCCAGAATCGTGCAACACCTTCTTTCATGGTCACATCGCCTCCATGATATGAATGACACAGGTTGCTCCAGAGCCACCCACGTTATGGGCAAGGCCTATCTTTGCGTCTTTCACCTGTCGTTTCCCTGCTTCACCTCGTAGTTGCGTGGTGAGCTCAACGATCTGGGCAACCCCTGTTGCTCCGACAGGATGTCCTTTTGCTTTGAGACCTCCGCTGGTATTGACTGGTAAGGAGCCATCTAAGGTGGTGATCTTATTGTCGATCGCTTTTCCACCTTTTCCTTTTTCGACAAACCCAAGGTCTTCGATCGCGCAGATCTCTGCAATGGTGAAACAATCATGCACCTCGGCAAAGTCAATGTCTTTTGGAGTGAGGTTTGCTTGTTTATAGGCTTTTTTTGCAGCGTAGACGGTCGCATCGAGTGTGCATATATCTCGACGTCCATGCAAAGCTAGAGTGTCTGATGCTTGGCCTGAGCCGATAATCTTGATTGGTTTTTCTGTGTATTTCTTTGCTTTTTCCGCTGCGCAAAGGACAAGGGATGCTGCACCATCACTTACCGGGGAGCAGTCCATGAGACCAAGTGGCCAGGCGACAGTTGTCGCTCGTAAAACAGATTCTAGTGATATAGGGGATTGGTACTGAGCGTAAGGGTTGAACACGCCGTTCGCATGGTTTTTTACCGCGACCTGCGCGAGTTGTTCTTTGGTTGTCCCATATTCATGCATGTGTCTTGTCGCGATCATTGCGTAGATGCCAGGGAAGGTTGCACCAAAAAATGCTTCCCATTCCTGATCTGATGCGGTCGCAAGGATTTCTGTTGCTGCGGTGCCGCCAACATCATTCATCTTTTCTATGCCGCCNACAACGACGATATCATTTATCCCTGAGGCTATGGAGAGATATCCTTCGCGGACTGCAAGGCCTCCAGATGCACAGGCTCCTTCAACGCGGGTAGCTGGGATGTGAAGCTGTGAAAANCCTGAGACTTCAGCAACAAGCGCGCCGACATGTTCCTGATCCACGAATCGTCCAGAGCTCATGGATCCTACATACAGAGCATCGATGTCTTTTCCTTCGATTTTTGCATCAAGGATTGCTTTTGACCCTGCTTCTGCGATTAGCTGTCTGAAAGACTGATCCCAAAGTTCACCAAATTTCGTTAATCCTACTCCAATAACAGCAACGTCTCTCATGTCTCTTCACTCCCAAAACAACAGGTTTGTCATTTTTGAGTATTGTCCATAATCAACATATTCCTTATCAGCGACGAGTTGTGCGATGGTCGGTGCTTTCTGTCGTGCAAGTTTTGTGATTTGATCAGTGACNGTCATATCGAAGCCGTCGCTTCCTGCACCTGATCCATAACTGGTCATGAAAATCCTATCCCCGGGTTTTGCGACGTCTAAAACCGACGCAAGACCGATCATCGATGCGCCAGAATAGGTATTGCCGATGTAGGGGACCATAAGTCCTTGTTTTACCTGGTCAGGAGAAAATCCTAGTTTCCTTGCAACGTTGACAGGGAATTTCCCGTTTGGCTGATGAAAAATCGCATAGGTATAGTCCTGTGGTTTTGTTCCTGCTTTCTCCATGAGATTTGTCGCGCAGTTCGTGATATGTTTGAAATAGGCAGGCTCCCCGGTGAATCGTCCTCCATGAGAAGGATATTTCATTTCAGCACGTCGCCAGAAATCCGGGGTGTCGGTCGTGTAGGAAAGGGTATGGTTTATCGTGGTGATGACTTTTGTTTTTCCGATGATAAATGCAGCACCACCTGCTGACGCGGAATATTCCAGGGCATCCCCTGGTGCGGCTTGTGAGGTATCAGCACCGATGGCTACGCCGTATTCGATCATCCCTGCTTTTACAAACCCAAAACAGGTCTGTATAGCAGCTGTTCCTGCTTTGCAGGCGAACTCGTAATCAGCGACCATGAGGTCTGGCGTCGCGCCAATTGCTTCTCCCACGATGGTTCCCGTGGGTTTTACTGCGTAGGGATGTGATTCACTGCCGACAAAAATAGCACCGATTTCAGAAGGGTTTATTGTGCATCGTTTCAATGCTGCCCGTATCGCTTCAACACTAATCGTTGCGGTGTCCTGATCAACCGAGGGAACTGATTTTTCGAAAATCCCTAGACCTCGACTGATTGCTGGTCCGTCTTTTCCCCAGACTGCGGCGATCACTTCTGCTTTGATACGGAAGCGAGGTATATGGCCTCCATAACTCACAATGCCTATTTGCTCCATAGTAAACCCAATATGAGGCAAAACAAAAAAGACTACTTAAAAGTGCCGATTGATATTCGACAATTGCCGTAGTTTTACATTTAACCTGAGAGCGTGATCTTTTTCCCGCCTTTTAAAGCCTCGACTGATTGTTCTGCTACTTTTTCAAGTTTGTCGTTATCCATCAATTCTTTGCGTGCCTTCAGGTTCTGGTTCCGGAGGATCTCTTTATTTTCCTGGAATTGTTGCATCCGTTCTTTTTTAACCGAGACAATTTTTGTTCTCATCTCCAAGGCTTTTTCATGATTGCTCTGGGCTTCTTCTCTAATCTCAATATATTTTTTATGTTTTTTATTTGCTTCACCAATCAATGTTGCGATTTCATTGACAAGTTTTTTGTATTCTTGGTGTTTTTGTTGGCTTTCATCGTAATATTTTTGGACTTTTTCATGTTCAGCATCCGCTTTTTTAAACAGTTCAGTGATGCCTTTATCGGTGTCTGAGAGGTCTACTTCGATGAGTTGTTGTTTCTCCATTTGTTTTTTGACTTCATTATATTCTCTACGTTTTTGTTTTATCCGATCAATGAGTTTATTTTCTTTCCTGGTGTCTAAAATAGTGGTTTCTTGTTCGTATTCCATCATTTGAATGTCTGCCTTGATTTCCTCGACGCGGAGGGGCAGATTTTTTACAACGTCTCCTTTTTTCTTCCGTTTGGCGTCTATGAGCTCTTTGGCTTGCTGTTGATAGAGATTTCTTTTTTCCTTGTGCTCCTTCATCTTTANGACGAGTTTCTCTCGTTCTTTCTTGAATTTCTCCATATCGTCTTTGAGTTCGTTGCGTTTCTCGTTGAGCATGTCTCGTTCTTCACGGAATTGCTTTGCTACTTGGTTGAGCTCGTTACGTTTTGCAACAAGACTTTGATATTTCTTCTCTGCATTTTTCAGTTGTTCGAGGTCTTCCTTCTTTGTAGTTTCTTTATCGATCACAAGAGACACCCTTTTTCCAATACCGAATTATTCTCCTATTATAAGCTTTACTGCTGCTCTTTCAGTCTGATCCGTACCTGATTTTTGCCTTTTTCCGCTAACCAGGGCATCTGGATATCAGCAATGCTTCCAGCGGGAATAGTGACTTCCACCATGTTCTTTTGTTTTCCGTTCAGGTAGAAAAAGACTTTTACGTTTCGTGCTGCAACCGTCCCGTTATTTGAGATACTGCAGAAAGTCGTGACCTTCTCGCCTGGGGTAAATACAGTCGGCCAGTGCGAGATGTTATGAAGCTGAAGGAGTGTTTTTCCTTCTTTAATCATAGTGAGAAGTGCGACGGATTCTTTCTTCTTCTTCCGAGTTTTTTTTGCATAGACCGTGACCTGTGTCCAATCCTTTGATATAGTATTTTCTGTTGGTGTGACAGTGACCTGGACTGCTTTTGATTGTCTGCCTTCAATGGTGGTTGCAGTAGGTTCTAGAGTAATTATCCATTTTGATGATGGACCTGTTTGTTCTACTCCGATTTCGTATGATTGTGTTTTCCTAAGGGGGTTTTTAAGTGTTAGCTCAAAGCGTGCCGCTTCTGTTGCTTCTATTTCTTTAATGCGGTCTATGCAGATGATTTTAACAGGTTTTGTGGTAAACACGAAAGCAAGAATGATGAACAGGAATAAAATGATTACCGTCAATATGCTGACAAGGACGATTGCGCCACCCTCGGAGCCGAACATGTCGTTGAGACCAAGGGATTCTGCAACAGAATTGAAAAAGGTATAAATTTCTTCAAAGAAACCCCCACCCATGACGTTGACTGTAATGCTGATGGTAGCCGAGATGTCCTGGTTTGTGTCTGAGGTGACAGTGATGGTGATAACATCCGCGGATTCGGTGGTGTTCTTCGGAACTTCAATGAGGACCTTGGCATCATCGGCATCGGTACTNGCCCCTATTCCGAGATTTCTTATGGTTTCTTGTGGGATGAGCGGCCAATGGTTCTTTGATGTCGCGGTGATTGAGTAGCTGTCGACATCATCGATAGCACCGGTATTGTTATTTTTAATAACAAAATAGAAGAAACGGTTTTCTCCTTTGCTAATATTGATGCTATTTGAATATCCCAGTATTTCTACCATGTAGCGGATAGAATCTGAAGACACTTCAGCGGAGATTTCTCGACGAGAAATTCCTGTGTTTCCTAGAACTTCGATAATTTNGTTAATGGTGTTTCCATACGCTTCCTTAAGATCATTTTTCGATTTTACTGTCACCATAAGAGAAGTCATGCTATCTGCAGATACGGTCGTCGACTCAGGAACAATGATTTCCCAATCACCGAACTTTGCTCGTTCGATTGTGCTGATCTGCAAGGTATCTGCGTTTTTGCTGGTGATATTGAGCGTATATTGCACGGTTCCGCCAGGTATGATTTTGCCGTTGAGAGGGTCGCTTGTAATGCCGGTGATTTCGATGTTTTGTGTCTCTTGGAATTTAACTCTGAGCGCTGAAGGGTAACGGGCTGTATCATAAAGGAGTTTTACGGTTCTCAGACCAAGTTTTGTGCCGTTTTTTACAGACACTTCAAGACGTATACTATGGCCATAGGTGATTTCCCTATCCGTGCTATTGAATGAAAAGGTAAGTGGTGCAGTTGGTTTTATTAGTATGTGAAGGATGCTTGTTCTGCTCAGTTGTTTTTCAGATGATGCAATCGATGTATTGTCATCATACAGGGTTGCGATGATGGTAATTTTACCTCGCAGTATGTTTATGAGCCGTAATAAATCACGATGATCCAGGTATAAATTCGCGACGACATCCCTTATGTTGAGTATCTTGTTTCGCTCAAGATCAGGGCTAATCCATACGATTGGTGTTTGTGTTATTTTTGAGCTTCCCGATTGATTCCCTGTCGAGGGTCGCTTTTCATCCATGGTTTGGTCGACGTGGAGGTAATAAATGCGGATGTCTTCTTCTGATATTTTTGCAGGAATGGAGACCGATGCAGGGTGTTTTGCTGAATCGTAGACAATGGATGTTGAACGCATCGCGTTGATAACTGCAGCGAAGTCCTCTGAGGTGATATTCATGAGAGATGCATTCATGATTGATATGACCTCTTTCAGGTTTGTTCCCATGTTTTGTAATATTTTGATATTGCTGCGGTTTTCCCATCGGTTTGCTCGTTGCTCCCAGCGCGTGAGGAACCGGTTGATGTCGATATATTTTGTTATGAGTGATGGTAAGGTTTTATTACTCGGGATGATTTCAATGCTAAATAACAAGCTGTCTCCGGGCTTTAAGGTGTAGCTAATGTCGGTGAGTGTTATTTGTTGGTTGTAGACGTCACTGAAACGCCCCGGGGTGAGCGTAACAGTAGTGTTTTTTATTTCTTTAATCGGTGGTAATGATTCAATGTTATACCAATAGACTCCTACCTTGACATCGTCTCTGAATTTTGGTTTTGTAACGGGGGATGTGAAGTAAAGATTATAGAACAGGTCTCCTTTGATAGTCAACGTGTCGTTTCCATTGTAGGTGTACCCTTCGACAATGCGATAGGGATTTGGAAACAGTAAATCTAAGTCTCCAAAAATGCCGGAGAAATCGCTAAAGTTAAGATCCGGGGAGCCGTCAAGGAATTCTAAGAGCCAGGAGGACATCCAAGTCAACAATGGTTCGGTGTTGAGGTTAAATCGGGGGATGAGTCTGGTTGTGTTTTTTATAAAGATGCTCGGTGGGTATTGGGAGTCGTTTTGTTTTGTCGGGATGGTTTGTGACATGGAGGCGAAGCCCAAGTCGGAGTAATTTTCATTTATGATTGAATTGAGTGTATCGGTAAAATAGAGGGTGGTTTGACTTGATGGGGTTGTTGCAAGGGCTGGACTAGAGGTGAGTGCTGGCAGCAGTGAACCTAGGATAAGAATGAAAGTAAGAAATATTGTGCGGGGCGCTTTGGGCGCATTCATTTCTTCTCAACCTCGATAGTTACTATCTATCTTATTATTATATAAATCTTTGTTTACAACACTTACCATTTTTTTTAAATTATAATATGTAGTATATTTAATAAGATTATGGGTGTCTTCTTACCATAAAAAAGGAGTTAAAAGATAAGAAAAACTGGTTAGAGCAANGGGGTCTTTCGTAACCAATCAAGGTCACTGATGTATAAGCTTCGAATATCGGTCAGACCGTAGCGCAGCATGGCAAGTCGCTCAAGCCCAAGACCCCACGCAAGAACTGGGTTTTCCACACCTATGGGTTCGGTCACTTCTGGGCGGAAGATGCCGCTCCCGCCAAGTTCCATCCATTTGCCGTTCCAGAACACTTCGATTTCCATGCTTGGTTCCGTGTACGGGAAGTAACCAGGTCTGAATCTGATCTTTTCAAATCCCATCCGGTAGTAGAATTCTTTGAGGATGCCGATGAGCTGCCGGAAGTTTGCATTCTCCTCGTAGATAATGCCTTCGATTTGGTAGAACTCTGGCAGATGAGTCGTATCGATATCTTCCTTTCGAAACACCTTTTCTAAAGAGAAAACCTTGCAGGGTGGTTTAGGGTTGTTATAAAGATATCTAATGGTGTTTACGGTGGTATGGGTCCTCAGAAGAGCTCGTTCTCCTTCGATCTTCGAGAACGTGTATCCCCAGCCAGTGGACCCGGTTGTTCCCCCGTTTTCGTGGATGCTGGCAACTTTCTTTAGCAACTGTTTTTCTTGTATGGGAAGCGTTGCAGGTATCTTACAGTAGAACGTGTCCTGCATTTCTCGTGCAGGGTGGTCTTGAGGGATGAATAGGACATCCATGTTCCAGAAACAGGATTCAACATAATCTCCTTGAATCTCTTGGAATCCCATTTCGACGAAGATTTGTCGGATTTCAGCTATCAACTTCACGAGCGGATGTGGTTTACCTCCATTGAGGGCTGGGGCGAACGCGTGGATGTCATAAGGTCTGATGGTCTTTTGTTTCCATTCGCTGTTTTTTATTATTGCACTGGTTACCTGGGTGATTTCCTCTTGAATTTCAAGCCCGGACTCCACAACCTTGGTTCCGTATTCTGTTAAGATGATAGAACTGGTGATAAGTTCTTTTTCTTTGATGACGTTCTTTCGTGATGCAAGCGGTTTGATGGTGTTCTTTTCGATTTCTTGTTCAGGGTGTTCATGGAGAAGACGTAAGAGTTTCTCTGCATCGGTTACTTCCGAGAGTGCTTTTTTCCCTTTATCCGTGATTTCCAGGATAATGTCTTTTTCTTTTCGTATGGTCGCCCACCCGTTGGTTTTCAACCAGCCGATCGCAACAGAGATTTCATCGGAATCAAGCACAACTGAGAGATCATTTAACGTGATTGTTCCTTTTTTCTCCGATAAATGGTTGAGTGCGCGTTTCTCGGGAAGGCCTTTTTCAATAAATCGTTTGCCTTCCTTTCCCAGTGAATAGACGGTTTTAATGTGATTATCCATGGTAACGAGTTTTTTTGACTGCAGCCAGGAAGCTGCGTTCGCGACCTCTACATCCTGAGAAAATCCTCCGGTTTTGAAGATGGCTTCTGGTGAACCTTTTCCATGGAGCTTCAGGAGTGCAAGTAAGACTTTTTTTTCACTAAGTGAAAGTTCCTTGATTGTTTTTTCAACATCCATTGAAACCTGAAATTGTCTTACTACGTATTAAGATGTCGATGTTTCGTTCTGGTACGGAAAGGATTATAAAATAATATTTCTTTTTCTTTTCTACAAATGGGAAGTGACCTATGATTGGAAAATTACCAGAAAACATCTTACAGGCCGTACTAGAAACTATTCCGGTAGAATTTTCAGTGATTGATAAGAATGAAAAAGTCCTGGCATGGAACAAGCATGCGACGCGAATTTTCAAAAGACCAGAAGCGGTTGTAGGACGAGACGTTCGGAATTGTCATCCGAAAAACAGTCTTGGGAAAGTCGAACAAATACTCCAGGAGATGAAAGCAGGAAAGCGAGACAAAGCACGATTCTACATCGATCTTCCCCTTGGGCCAAACCAAGAGAAGCAAAAAGTGATGATCGAATACTATGCGCTGCGCGATGAAAAAGGGACCTATCTAGGATGCCTTGAAGCGTCTCAGAACGTCGGTGAGATACAGAAGCTTAGTGGTGAAAAACGGCTACTTGATTAGGGTTTCAACAAGGAATCAAGATCAAGCAAGTACAGCTTTTGAATCATGTAGAGACAGTGTTGTTTATGTTTCTCGCTGTTGCGACCTTTTACAAGCATATGTGTCCGATGGGGCAGAGGGATGCAGATCATCCCATTGACATGATGCATGTCGACGCTTCGTACATCGTAGTGTGGATAAGGATTGTCAAATAAGGGAATGTATCCGAGGTTTCGCTTTTTGAACCGCGCTCTTCGATTTGCCTCTGGGTATCTGTGTTTTTTCATAGTGCTCTTATCCTTACTTTATGAAGATGGTGTGGAGGGAAGGAANGGNATGGGATGCAGAAGAAATCCTTTTCCTTTCATCGCTTGCCTATGGGAAATGCTTCTTATTGTTTATATACATCGTATGAAGGGCACTGAAAGTATTACTTTTTTATAGAACGAGCGTATTACCCCTTTTCTAAGCAGGGGCCCGTAGCTTAGATCGGTTGGAGCAACCGGCTGATAACCGGTAGGTCGAGAGTTCAAATCTCTCCGGGCCCATTGCTCATCTCAGGAGAGTTTTTACCAAGGGTGGCCAGTGCTTGGTGTAGGAGGTCACGAGGGTCTTCTATGTTTGGATTTTCGATCGGTTGTCGGAGATCGTTTTCTATGATGTGCAGGTAGCCGCCTGTCGTCTTAATAGAACTGTGCCCAAGAATCTCCTGGACGATCCTAATGTTGATACCTGCCCGTAAGATGTTGGTGGCTGCGTAGTGACGGAAGGAGTGTGGATGTAGCCATTGCATCCCAGATCGTTTTGTGAGGATCTTGATGAGTTGTCGGAGGTAGTTTGGGGTCATTTTTCCTTTTTCGGTGGTGAAGACGTAGTGCTTGGAACCGTCAATACGTCAGTGGTTGATATAGTTCTTTAGTGAAGGGTACATAGTTCCATACAGGATCTTGTTTTCGATGGGGATGATGCGTGTTTTGTTGTGCTTGCTGTTCTGGATGGTAATCTCGTGGCGCTGCCAGTCGATATCAGTGAGTTTAAGGTTGCAGAGATCCTTATTGCGTATGCCGGTTTTTGCTAAAACGAGGATGATGAGATTATTGCGTCGGTTGTAGCGATTCTTCTTACCGCAGCATCGGAGGAGGGTGTTGATTTCTGCTGTCGTTGGGACTTTCATTGGTTTCTTTTTAGTTTTATAGAGATCGAACTAAAAGCCGGTTCTGGGAACTTGTGCCAACGATTCAAGGCCTTTACGTAATGATTGAGTGCGGAATATCTGGCTCCGTGTTCGAGTCTGGTTGCGAAATGGTCATAGATCTGATCCTTGGTTGAAGTCGGGAGGTCGAGGTCTTGTCGCTCGAGGAATTGAAGTTTTCGAATCGTTTCTAGGATAGTTGATTCTGGGTTTAATTGTTGTTGGGAGCGACAGTGTCTCTTAAATTTATTCCAAATATCGCCATCGATATTTGTCATGATTTCATACTTTGCATTTTGCACAATATAAATAATACCTGAAAAAATCTGATTTCAAAATAGGTTTTTCAATCTGTATATATATTTATTGTTTGTCACAAAATAAATTATTTTTTATCTTTTATTCACATTCAATGGTAATTAGTTATTGAAATTCTGCGATACGAAAAATATAATAATGAGACAATCATTATAAATCTCACTTGAATTATTAGGGAGGATTAATACCAAACGGGGGAGTGAAACAATTGAGAAAAGAATTTTTAAAAAGAAGGATATGTATAGTAATAATCGCTCTATTGATAATACCCCTAAACAGTAGTATCGCAGGAGATATCGACGACACCATTGATCTCTCCATTCATATCGTTGGATATACGCCGATAAATCCAACTGAGGGTGATTCCATCGATATCAACTTACAAATCACGTATCAAGGTATAACATCAGTCGAAAATCTGAATGTTCAGCTGAGTTGCGATACGAGTGACAATATCGTGAATTCCACAAATATTTCGCTACTCANNCCAGAAACATCAACCAATATTACAATGATTTGGGAAACTGTCCCGGGAAATCATACCCTGATTGCCCTGGTTGATCCTCAAAACACACTTCAGGAAATAGATAAAACAAATAACATCGATCAATGCAATATTCATATAAACGAAAGTCAGGAAGAACCATCACCTGAGGTAATATCAATAACGTATGGTGATAACGTTAAATACGAACAACTCTCCACAGGCGTGATTAGGGAGACAATACCCTCACCAACGGTCTACGATAAAGAAAACAAAGAATGGATCCCAGCAAACCTGAATTTATCATGGGACGAAGGTAATTCGCTATGGCATCCGCAGAAATCCCGGGCGAATATTTCTCTAAAAAACACAGTTGATTCATCTGGAATATTCCGATTTGAAATGAATGGCAGCTGGATTGAATACCTGTTACATGAAGGAAAAATGATCTGGAATAACCCTAATGATAATACGGAGGTCATAATCTCTCAAGTTTTAGATTCAACGATAACGACTCATACAAACACATTGACCTATCATACAATATTTCACAATGTAGACCTCTCATATACGATTTTACCATTTGGCATGAAAGAATGCTTCATTCTCAATGCCCCTCCACCGGCAGCAGATTTACCAGAGACAACGGTCCTCGCTTTTCAAGGTAATATACACTACGACCATAATCTCACCATCTGGGCTGATGGAACCGAGTGTACGAATAAAAGTTTCCAGACAAACAATATAATAGAATTCCGAAAAATAGGTGAACCCGGCCCTGTGTTTTGGTTATCCCCTCCCTTTGCTTACGATTCGAATATGGAAAATAGCAGTTATACATCATGTTTCTACGACGTGACCCTAAACAATGGAACGGCGGCATTTTCTGTTGAAATTTCTTCAACGTGGCTTCTCTCACCCGAGAGAGTCTACCCAGTCTTTATCGACCCTACCATTGTGACGAAATACCCGGTGGGTGATTCATTTGTGCGAAGCTACAGACCAAGTGATATTTATGGAAGCAGTACCGAATTCACCGTCAACCCAAGAACCGCAGATATCTGCCGATCATATCTGAAATTTGATTTATCTAGTATCCCTGCTGATTCAACGATTGCATCTGCGACTCTACGTTATTACTATTATCGCTATTGGGAGGCAGATCCCGTGGGTAGAATGAACGATATTCATAAAGTCACCGCATCGTGGAACGAAGGGACACTCTGCTGGAACAATAAACCCGCATATAACCCAACAGCCGTCATCTCATATATCGTACCTTCTTCATACGGATGGATAGCGACTGATATCCAGCAGTATGTCCAGGACAAAGTGAACGGGGAAACCGACTATGGACTCCTGGTGAAAGACCACACGGAACAATCGATGTCATTGAATACAAACCCGTGCATGTACTCGAAGGAATACGGGAGTTATTCACCCGAACTCATTATCACGTACAAACCTGCAGGAAACTATAATGCCTGGCGGGAAGGAGAAAGCTGGGAGCGAAGTTGCAGTACTCCGACCGGTGGCTCCTGGGATATCCTAACCGATGGAACTGCTTCGAACAGTACATTTACGAAGCAACTCAGCGATACATTCTCTGGTGATTGGGCGGAATGGGATTTCACGGTCCTTTCACATGGAACGTATTACTTTTGGGTGCGAGCAAAACATTACTCATCGGCGAGTACGAGTGTCAGATTGCTCTGGTCCGGAAATCAAATCGGGTCGACCCAGAACTGGCAACAAGGAACCGCAGAATGGAAATGGACGTGTTTTGGCTCCCGGGTATTATATACTGGGAGCGGAACGCTTAGAATCACCAATCCTAGCAGCAGTAACTGGATGTGGATTGATAATCTATTGATAACAAATAACGTAAATTACATCCCGGACGGGAAAGGAGTAGAGGGTTCTACAGATCATACAATTGGGGTGACAGCATACGCTGAGAATTTTGAGAATGACTTAGGCCGTGAATGGTCTTTCTATGTAAGTGAGCCGGATTACCAAGAAAATGAACGCAGCACGTACTCCGCTCACACGGGGAGCTATAGCTGGAGGATGGATGTTAATACAGATAATATTTACAGTCTGAATGAAATGATTTTACATGTGAAGATGAGCAGCGCCTCGTATCTTAGTTTAACCTTTTATACGAAGGAATATGGGGATGAACAGCATCTGATGCCCTCTTCTTTTATGGGACATTCTGATGCGGACGGGATTGCTGTGAGTAATGATCGATCTAATTGGGTGCGTTTATGGCAATATCCGAGTTCCATACCGTATTGGACTGAATATGGTCCTCTACAAATCCCAGATATCGGAAGCGTGATTTCTATTTCAGGGGATGTGTATATCAAGTTTCAGCA
>JGI20214J51088_10001563_pt1 | contig 15605 bp, 18 predicted proteins | sample WetSurMetagenome_FD_51088 | JGI IMG/M metagenome (IMG submission 51088) | reverse complement strand
CATCGGCCCGCCGCTCCGCATCATGCGCTCGGCGAATCTAGGTTCGAGGCTCTCTTCAGGCGTCGCCGCCCGGCCAAGCCATCCACGACTTCTCCGGCGGCCTGCGCTCGGGCACCGGCACGTTGGGGACGGTTCCCTCGTTCCACTCCTTGGAGACATACAGGTTGCAGTAGCAGCTGCCGTACTCCTGGACGTCGGCCTCCCGGTAGACGCACGGGCAGAAGATGTCGCGATCGTTCTCGCGGCTGCCCGAAGCCAGACGGCAGGGGCATGACATGTAGCCGTAGCGCTCCTTGTTCTTGAGCAGCCCTTCGATGAGCTGCATGGTCAGGTCGAGGTGCTTCTCGTTGAAGAAGTAGCCCCGTGCCTCGTTGACCTTCTTGAGCCGTTCGAAAAGCTCGGTGACCTCGCTCACAGCCCCAGTGCCTCCATGATCTCGACTTCGCGATAACCGACGATGACCTTGCTGTCATCGATCACCAACGTGGGGAAGGAAACAGACGGATTGAGCTTGCGCACGTCCTCGAGGACCTTCTTGAGCTCGTCCTTGGGGAGGAGATCGACGTCGATGGAATCGTATTTGACTTTGTTCTCGTCGAGCAGGTGCTTGGTGTTGCGGCAATGACCGCATGTGCTCAGAGCATAGAGGAAGACTTTGGGCTGATCCATTTCATCGCCTTTCAACGATCGTCGGATGCCGTCATCCGGGTAGCTTGTGCATCCCACAGTAGATACCCGGCGTGCTAAGCGATTATACCCGGCAGGTTTGTCGAGCGAAGGGGAGAAACTGTCCGCCGTGGTCCGATTTGCTCGAGGGGGTATCGCATGAGACGTTTTGGCCGGGCATGCCGGCTTGTCATTCTTCTGATTGTGCTGTTTCTTGCCGTCGCGGCGTGGATGGGGCAGGCCCTACTTGCAGCCCCGTGTGCATCGGCCGCGCCTGGCTTCACCGACCTCGGCGGACAGGAGTGGTACGCCGAGGCGGCACTGGCGCTCGAGGATCAGGGTGTCATCAGCCCCCGGCCCGACGGCTCCTTCGGCCCGCACGACTTCGTGAGCCGTGGTGAGATGGCCGTGTATCTCGACCGGCTGCTCAACCTACAGGGCGACCCGAGCCTTCCCTTCACCGACGTGAACGCCTACGACTGGTATGCGGGAGCGGTCGGCGATCTCTACGCGGCCGGGTTGGTCTCGGGCACGTCGGCCGACACCTTCTCGCCCGACGCCCAGGTGAATCGCCAGCAGGCTGCCTCGTTCATCATGCGGGCACTGGAGTTCTCGCGGGCATCGCGCTCCGACTTGGCCGGCATCGACCTGCTGCCCGAGGAGACCCAGCCGTGGCTGGCCGGCTTTCGGGATCGCTCGCTGATCGGGTCGCAACACAAGAGGGCGATCGCGGGCGCCTGCAAGCTGGGCATCGTGCAGGGCGACGCGAACGGCTGGTTCTACCCGTCGCTGACCCTCACCCGGTCGCAGGTGGCGGCCATGCTCTACCGCGCCTTCATGAAGCCCCTCACCGAGAAGACCTCCCCGCCGGCCGAGGTGCCCGCCTCGGCGGCCTATCCCGAGCAATCCATCGGCTCCGAGGGCACGCTGGTCTACATGCTCGAAGCGCGGTTGGCCGAACTCCACTACCCCTGCGGCGACGTGGACAACGCCTACGACGAGCGCACCCGTGACGCGGTCATGGCGTTCGAGAAGGTCGAGGGCCTGTCGCGCGATGGGGTCGCGGGCGGCGCGGTGTGGGAGCGCATCTTCCAGTCCCAGGTGCCGGTGCCGAAGTACTCGGCCGCGGGCAGCCGCGTGGAGGTCGACCTCACCCGCCAGGTGCTGTTCATGATCACCGACGACGTGGTCACCGAGACGGTCCATGTGTCGACCGGCAAGGTGGGCACGCCCACCGGCCATGGCAAGGTGTGGCTGCGGCAGCAGGGCTGGCAGCACGTGGCCGTGGGGTGGATGTACTACCCGTGCTATTTCATGCCTCACATCGCCATCCACGGCTCGAAGAGCGTGCCCAACTATCCCGCCAGCCACGGGTGCGTGCGCACCCCCACCTGGATCTCGCCACACCTCTACGAGGAGTTGCCCATGAGTCTCGGCGTGGACGTCTACTATTGAGACGGCGCGCATCCGCGCCCGCGAGGATAGCCAGAGGGAGGTGACGTCGATGGAGGATCGCTCAGCCGCACAGTCGATCGACGAATACATCGCCGAGTTCCCGCCGGCCATCCAGGAGAGGCTGCAGCAGGTGCGCGAGGTCATCAGGGCCGGCGCGCCCGACGCTGTGGAAACCATCAGCTACGCCATGCCCACGTTCGACCTGCACGGCCATCTCGTGCACTTCGCCGCCTTCAAGGGTCACATCGGACTCTACCCGACTCCGACCGGCATCGAGCGGTTCCAGGAGGAACTGGCCCCCTACAAGGGCGGCAAGGGTTCGCTCAGGTTTCCTCTCGACGAGCCGCTGCCCCTGGACCTCATCCGCCGCATGGTCGAGTTCCGGGTGCTCGAGAACACAGCCAAGGCGGCCAAGAAGCGGAAGACGCCCCGGGCGGTCGGCTTCGACCTGGGTGAGACCCTCATCGAATACGAAGGCGTGAGGCCCGACTGGCAGCACCAGTACCCGGCCGCCCTCGCCGAGATAGCTGCTGCGTGCGGCGGCTCCCCCTCGCAGGATCAATTGGCGGCGGCGGTCGAGGTGTTGCTGAGCGCCAACACGAGAGTCACGGCCCGGGCGCACGAGCTCGACTACCGGCAAGTGTTCGGCGACGTGGTCGCGGCGCTCGGCGTGCCGCCGATGGGTGAGGGCGGGTGCGTCACCGACGGTGACGACCCGGTCGAGGCGGTCACCGACAGGGACGACCCGGTCGAGGCGGCCACCGACGCCTTTTTCGCGGTCTTCACGCGACAAGTACGTCCCATCGCCGGGGTGTTCGAACTGCTCGAGGACCTCGATCGGCTCGGTCTGCCTGTGCGCGTGCTCACCGACGTGCCGTACGGCATGCCCCGCCGGCTGGTGCTTGGCGACCTGGCGACGGCCGGGCTCTCCCGTTTGGCGCCCCTGACCACGACGTCGGTCGAAGTGGGGCGGCGCAAGCCGGCGCCCGACGGCTTTTTCGCGCTCGCCGGTCAGCTGCATGTCGCGCCCAAGCACATGTGGTTCGTCGGCAACGAGCACCGTGACGTGGCCGGGGCCAAGGCGGCGGGGATGACGGCCGTGCTCCTGTGGAGGAGCGGGGAGCCGCTGCCCGCCTGGGGCCAAGACCTGGTCGTGTCGAGCCTGGACGAGCTGCGCGCCCGGCTGCGCGAGACGGTGGCGAGACCGGCAGGGCGGGAGCGATGATGCCCGCGTACGCGGACTTCGTGAAGTACCAAGCGCTCGGCAACGACTACCTCGTTCTGGTTGCCGAGGCGGCAGATGCGCTCGAACCGGCTCCGATCGACGGCCAGCTGCTGCCCGAGTTTGTTCGCCGTGTATGCGACCGGCACCTCGGCGTCGGGTCCGACGGCATCTTGGTCGAGAGCCGGAAGGCCGGTGGCGGCATCGGACTGCGCATCTACAATCCCGACGGCAGCGAGGCCGAGAAGAGCGGCAACGGCCTGCGTATCTTCGCGCGCTACCTGTGGGATAGCGGCCGGGTGGGTGGCGAGCAGTTCGAGGTGGCCACCGCGGGCGGTGTCGTGCGCTGCCGGGTGCTTGACGGCGGCGGCATGGTGTACGTCGAGATGGGACGGGCGAGTTTCGACAGCGAGCGCATCCCGGTGGTGGGGCGGCCGCGCGAGGTGGTGGGCGAGACGCTCGAGGTCGCGGGCGAGACGGTACGCTTCACCGCTGTCACCGTCGGCAACCCGCACTGCGTTGTACATCGCGAAGCCGTCACCCGGCAGTTGGCTGAGCGTCTCGGTCCGCTGCTCGAGAACCATCCGGTCTTTCCCAACCGCACCAACGTGCAGTTCGTGCAGGTGCTCGACCGGCACCGGCTCAAGGTGGAGATCTGGGAGCGGGGCGCGGGTTACACGCTCGCCTCGGGCAGCAGCAGTTGCGCGGCCGCGGCCGCCTCGGCGCGCCTTGGATTGTGCGAGGGCGACGTGCGCGTCGAGATGCCCGGTGGATCGCTCGATATCGGTGTCGACGCCGGGTTCGAGATCACGATGCTTGGCCCCGTCGAAAGAGTCGCGTGGGGCCGCGTNTCGGAGGAATTGCTCGCTCACGCGGGTGAGTGACGTCCGAACGCTGGGGTAGAATCGGGCCATGAGTTCGGACGCTTTCAGTCACAAAGAATTCGTGTCGGAGCCGATCATCCCCGTGGGCGGTTCGTTTGACACCGCGGCGATGGCGACGGGTGAGCCGGGGCTGCCCGCGCGCTTTCGCTGGCGCGAGGCCGACTACGAAGTGGCGCGCGTGCTCGACCGGTGGAAGACGACGGGTGCCTGCCGGCATGCCAGCGGCGAGCAGTATGTGCGGCGGCACTGGTATCGTGTCGAAGCGACCGACGGAACGCTCATGGAAATCTACTTCGACCGCCAACCTCGAACAGGGCGCAGCAAACAGAGATGGTGGCTCGCCGCCATCGTCGTCCAGACAACCGCGTAGTTGAATTGGAGAGGATCGAATGGAAGTCAGACTGAACGCCAACGGCACCAGGCACCTGTCCACCAAAGTCTACTTTTGCGACGAAGAATCGTTCGAGGTCGCCTCTGTCATCGTCATGGGCGAGAAAGACGCGATCCTCATCGACGCGCAGTGGACGCTGTCGAGCGCCCATCAGGTGGTGGCCGAGATCCTGGCAACGGGTAAGAATTTGACCACGATCTATCTGACCCACGCGCATCCCGACCACTATTTCGGCGCCGGCACTATCGCCGAGGCGTTCCCCAACGCGAAGGTGGTCGCCATCGCGTCGGAGGCCGACATCATCAACAAGCAGTTCTTCGGCAAGATCGAGATCTGGGAAGCCACCATCGGCTCGCACAACTGCTGCCGCAAGAGCACCCATGTCGAATCGCTCACCGAGAACGCCCTGTACCTCGAGGGCGAGCGGCTCGAGATCATCACCAAGGTGATCGGCGACATGAAGCACAACACAATGGTGTGGATCCCGTCGATCAAGACCCTGTACGCGAGCGACGTGCTGTTCAATCAGGCGCATCCGTTCACGTGCGAGATCCTGCCCGAGGAGCGCAAGGAATGGCTCGTGGCCCTCGACACCATCGAGAAGATGGGCGCCGATGTCATCATCCCGGGGCATGCGCGGCCCGGTCTGCAGTTCGACCGCGGCTCGATCGACTTCACGCGCGAGTACCTCCTCGCCACCGAGGAAGAGCTGGCGCGGCACGACACCGTCGCCGGTTTCTACTACGCCATGGCCGAACGCTTCCCGAAGGCGCATTTGATGCATCTCAGCAACGAGATGAACGCCAACGTCTTCTTCGGCGGGCGCGACTGGCACTGGCGCGAAGGGGAGTAGTCGCGTCGAGGACCAAAGGCGGAGTGAAGCGCGACGCCCTTCTCGAGACAGAGCATTCTACCGGCCACCCATGGAATACGATCTCGACACACTGGAGCAGTATGCCGTTGAACTTGGCTTCACCGTGTCGCGGAGGTCGGCGGAAGAGTTGGTGGTCGAAGTGGGCGGCGCGCACCTGGTGTTCTCCAACCGCGCCGACCATGGTCACGATGGCATCGTCTATTTCGAGGGTACTTCCTGGCATGAACACGGAAGGTTCTTCCTGCCTATCGGGGGCTCCGGAGAATGCCTCGAGTGCGACGAGTTGGATGTTGTGCGGGGGCTGCGGATGGGAGATATCCTCATACTGGAGCAATTCGAGAACGACCGGTTCACCGACCGTTGGCTCGTTCACAGGAGCGAGAAGAGAGACTTCTCGTACATGCAACCCGGCGAGGAGACGCGAATCAGGAGGCTGAGCGAATGATCACGTTGTCGTTGAAAGATGGCGGCACCCTGCTGGGCACCATCGACGAGGATGATTTCGAGGTGCTCGCCGGTCAGTTGGTGGTGGAGTCGGATGAGGACACCGACTACTACATCGACTCGGCGACCATCGACCTGTTGGAACGCGCGGGGGCCAGCGCGAAGCTGGCCGGCCTGCTGCGAGCCGCCCTCGGTGGCGCCGAGGGCGTGGACATCGTGTGGCAGGACGCATGACCGTCGGAGGGACATCGGGTCTTGAGGTGCTGCCGCTCACTCACGAGTTGCTCGACGACTGGCTCGCTTTCTTCGACCGTGACGCCTTCGTCGACAACCCCGACTGGTCGGACTGCTATTGCCAGTTCTTCCACGTCGACGACGGCGCGGTGTGGCAGGCGCGCACGGGCGAGCAGAACCGCGCCGCCGCCATCGACCTGATCAACGCGCGGCAGATGCACGGCTACCTGGCCTATCTCGACGGCCAGCCGGTGGGGTGGTGTCACGCGGCCCCTCGGTCGCAGCTGCCGCGCATCTCGGGTGACCCCGAGTTGGCTCAGGGTGACAGCGCCGGGGTCGGCTCGATAGTGTGCTTTCTCATCTCCGCCACCGCGCGGAGGCAGGGCGNTGCCACGGCGTTGCTCGACGCCGCCTGCGCCGGGTTCCGCCACCTGGGATTCGCGGTCGCCGAGGCCTATCCGTCGACGGTTGCCTGCGGTGACGCCGCCAACTATCATGGGCCGCTCGAACTGTATCTGCGCGCCGGGTTCGAGCGATTCGGCGAAGCCGGCGACTTCGTCATCGTCAGGCGCGACTTGGTAGGGGATGCTGGATGAACCTCAGAGAGCTACTCAGCAGTGACAAGCAGCGCATCTTCCTCGATGGCGCCATGGGCACCCAGTTGGGGCAGATGGGGCTGGAGATGGGCGGCAAGAACAACGTCACCAACCCCGACGCTGTGCTTGCCGTGCACGAGCGCTATGTCGCCGCGGGAGTCGACCTGCTCATCACCAACACCCTGACCATGAACCGTGTGAACCTCGAGTCGCACAACGTCGGCGTCGAGGCGCGCGAGGTGAATCTGGCCGGTGCGCGTCTTGCCAAAGCCGCGGCGGGCGCCGACCGGCTCGTGCTCGGCGACATGAGCTCCACAGGCAAGATGCTCAAGCCCTATGGGCCGCTCCCCGAAGACGACGCTTTCGCGACCTTCAGCGAGCAGGCGACCATCCTGGCCGAGGGTGGGGTCGACGGCTTCATCATCGAGACGATGTTCGACCTGCGCGAGGCTCTGTTGGCGCTGAAGGCCGTCAAGCAGGTGAGCGACCTGCCGGTCATCGCCACCATCACCTTCAACACCATCAAGAACGGCGGCCGCACCGTCATGGGCAACACCGCGCACGACAGCGCCACGGCCTTGACCGAGGGCGGCGCCGACGCGGTGGGCATCAATTGCGGCAGTATCGATCCCTTCGAGGTGGCCGAGTTGGTCGCTGTCATGCGCGAGGCGACCGTGCTGCCGATCGTCGCCCAGCCGAACGCGGGTAGGGGCCGAATGGTCGACAAGGAACTGGTCTTCGACATGACGCCCGCCGACTTCGCGCTGGGCGCAAAGGCCTGCGCCGACGCCGGCGCCCGTCTTCTCGGAGGCTGCTGCGGCACCTCGCCCGAGCACATCCAGGCGATGGTGCGGCTATTGTCGTGACCGCCGACTGCTGACGTCCGCCGCCCAGGGGCAGGCAGTGCCGGCGTGTCGCTGCGCCGTGCCGGGTTTCTTCAGCCTCGTTGCAGCAGGCGCCTGCGCAGAAGGTCGAGGGCCGCGTACGCGGATCGTTCGCGCACCTGGTCGCGTTGCCCGTACATGATCGACCGTTCCACCTTGGTGACTCCGTCGATGGTGCAGCCGATGTAGACGAGTCCGACCGGCTTCTCGGGTGTGCCGCCGTCGGGGCCGGCGATGCCTGTGGTGGAGAGGGCGCAGTCGGTGTGCATTAAGTCACGCACGCCTTCGGCCATCGCCGCCGCGGTCTCTTCGCTGACGGCGCCGTACTGGGCGAGCATGCCGGCGGGCACGCCGAGGATATCCATCTTCACCTGGTTGTCGTACGCGGTCACGCCGCCCATGAAGTACGCACTACTGCCCGGCACGTCGGTGAGGCATTTGCCCAGCATCCCACCGGTGCACGACTCGGCCACCGCTACGGTCAAGCCGCGCTCACGAAGCATCTTTCCGGCGATCTCGGAGAGACCGTCGCCGTCGACTCCGTAGACCTTGTCACCGAGAACGTCGAGCACGCGCTGCTGGATGGCGTCGAGCTTGCTCAGGCCTTCGGCCGAGCCCCGGCCGCGGAGGATGAGGGTGACGCCGTCGAGGTGGGCCCGCGTGCCGATGGCGGCCTCGGGATCGTGCCAGTCGTAGTCCTTGAACAACTCCGCCAGCATGGATTCGCCGATGCCGAAGGTGCGGATGCGTCTTACGGCTTGGCTTCTGTCCGAGTTCGAAGCTCCCGATGAGCCGGACGCTCCCCCTGTCTCGGGCCGGTCGCGCAGCACCGGCTCGACGGTCGCCTGCCACATCTGCTTGAGCTCCCAGGGCACGCCAGGCAGGGCTACCACCAAGGTCGGGCCGTGCCAGACATAGAACCCAGGTGCCGTGCCCGTGAGCGGTATGACGGTAGCTCCCTGCGGGATCGTCGCCTGCTTGCGGTTGCTATCGCCCATGACGTAGCCCCGGGATGCGAAGCGGGCGCGAATGGCGTCGAGCAGGTCATCGTGGTGCTCGAGCGGTCGGCCGAGTGCCTCGGCGACCGCCTCGCGGGTGAGGTCGTCCTCGGTGGGACCGAGACCGCCCGACAGCACGACGACGACGGGCCGCCTGGCCAGGCTGGCTCTGATCGCCTGTACCATGGCGTCGAGGTCGTCGGCGACGGTGAGGGCGTGAGTGGCGAAGATGCCGAGGTCGAGCAGCCGCTCGCCGAGGTAGCACTGGTTGGTGTTGAGGGTGTCGCCTCGCAGCAGTTCGTCGCCGCTGAAGATCATCTCGGCGGTCGCGCCGGTCGTGGTGCCCGGTGCTGCGTCGGTCGATGCTTGCTTATCCTGGCCGGTCACTATTGCTGGCTTCCTTGCGTTGAGCGTGGTAGTAACGATCGTGTCGCTTCGGTTCGGCTTCCCTTTGACAAACCTTCACACAGAGCGGACTGCCGTGTATCATACCCGCTCACTACCGAACTGCTGATGGAGCGGGGGAGATGAAATACCAAGCCACCTACATGGCCGAGCGGCGCTCAAGCGCCTCGATCCCCTCTGGGACCGGCTCGCGGTGGCATCATCAGCACGACGGTTCGTCTCACGGCCGGCAGCCCTGGGCGTGGCTCTAGCCCCTCGCTGGATGCGAGGGGCGCCTCCAGCGGCCAAATGACGGTAAGCGCCAGGTAGAGCAGGCGCGGCGCCGATTTGGCCGGTTTTGGCGTAGCGATACGCCACCTGGCTGGTACGAGATCACGAAAGGGAACATACGTGCAACAGCAAGCCGATAATTCAGCAAAGCCTCCCACCTCTTCGGGCGACGCGCCCAAAGGCGCCCCGGCGACTCCTGAGGTGGTCAGGTACGACTCCCGCGGCCTGGTGCCGTGCATCGCCCAGGAATGGAACACCGGCGAGGTTCTCATGCTCGCCTACATGAACGCCGAGTCGGTCAAGCGCACGCTCGAGACCGGCACCATGTGGTACTTCAGCCGCTCGCGCAACGAATACTGGAACAAGGGCGCGACCTCGGGCCACTTCCAGTACGTGCGCGAACTGCACTACGACTGTGACGGCGACACCCTGCTCGCCCTCGTCGAACAGAAGGGCGGCGCCTGCCACACAGGCGACTTCACCTGCTTCGACGGCCGATGGCTCAGCTCTCCCACCGGAGAGCGGCCGCCTTTCCTCGCGCAGACTCCAGGCGCGCGGAGGGGGTTGGCCGAGAATGACGCCTCGTCGCCAGGATGCGATGGCCAAGCGCAAGAGAAGGACGCAGGGAGCGTTCGTAGCAGCGCTACGGACGCGACTGAGGACGTGCTCTTGCGCCGACAAGCGCAGCCTGGAGACCAGGGCTTCGGTCTCGGCCAACCGCCGACAAGCCAAAGGTAGGACACTATGACATCCGGCATCATCGCCACCGCGCCCACTCTTGAAGAGGCGCGGGGCCTCAGCGCTAGCTATAACGTCATCCCGGTGGCGCACCAGTTCCTGGACGACACCGAGACCCCCGTCTCGGCCTTCCTCAAGCTGCGGCAGCCCGCGGGTTGCTTCCTGCTCGAGAGTGCCGAGCAGGGTCTGCGCCTCGGCCGCTACTCGTTCCTAGGCATCAAGGCCTGGGAGAGCGTGCGGCTGAACGGCACGACCGTGACCATCAGGCGCGGCGGGGTCGACTCTCAGTGCGACCTGGCGGAGAACAGCGATCTCGCTGGCAACAGCGTCCTTGCCGGCAACGGCATCGACCCGTTCCGCTTCATGGCCGACCATCTGGCGCAGTACAAGGTGCCCTCCATCGAGGGTCTGCCCCCGTTCGTGGGCGGCGCCGTCGGCTACTTCGGCTACGACTGTGTGCGTCACGTGGAGAAGCTGCCGAACAGCCCCGAGGACGATCTGAAGCTGCCCGACATGGCGTTCCTGCTGACCGACGTGGTCGTGGTCTTCGACCACCTGCGCCACACCATCACCTTGCTCACGAATATCTTCTGCGACGAGGAGCCCGATCTCGACGCGGCCTACGCGCGGGCGGCCGGCCGGCTGGCCGAAGTGAAGGCCCGGCTGCGCAGCCCCATCCCGCCGCCAAAATGGAGCCTCGACCAAGATCGCCGGCTTGCCGCCCAGGTGGAGGCGCCGGTGACCTCCAACTTCGAGAAGCAGCGCTTCCTCGACGCCGTGGAGCGCATGCGCGAGTACATCTACGCGGGCGACGCCTTCCAGGTGGTGCTCTCGCAGAGGTTCGAGCGGCGCGTCGACGTGAGCGGCTTCTCGGTCTACCGAGGGCTGCGGGCCGTCAATCCCAGTCCGTACATGTACTACATCGCCTTCCGCGACTTCGAGGTCGTGGGTTCCAGCCCCGAACCGCTGGTGACCGTCACCGGACGCCGCGCCGAGACCCGCCCCATCGCGGGCACGAGGCCGCGGGGCGCCACAACCGAGGAGGACGCCCGGCTGGCTGAGGAGATGCTCTCCGACGAGAAAGAACGGGCTGAGCACCTCATGCTGGTCGACCTGGGCCGCAACGACCTGGGCCGCGTGAGCAAGAGCGGCACGGTCAAGACCCAGGAGTTCATGGAGGTCGAGCGCTACAGCCACGTCATGCACATGGTCTCGTCGGTGGCCGGCGAACTCGAGGACGAGGTGAACGCCACCGACGCGCTGCGGGCTGTCTTCCCGGCCGGCACGGTCTCGGGAGCCCCCAAAGTGCGGGCCATGGAGATCATCGACGAGCTCGAACCGACGCGCCGCGGCCCCTACGCCGGCGCCATCGGCTACCTCAGCTACACCGGTGACCTCGACTCCTGCATCTACATACGCACGATCCTTGTTCGCGACGGTCGCGCGTACATCCAGGCAGGAGCCGGCATCGTCGCCGATTCCGATCCCGAACGGGAGTTCGTGGAGACCGAGAACAAAGCGCGGGCCATGTTCAAAGCCATCGAGCTGGCGACCGCTCAAGAAGGGTGGGAATAGTCATGATGATGCCTACGACACGGGAGAAGTTTTCCCCGCAGCATACGTTTGCTCTCGGTCAGGACGCCGGACCGTTTCCCGCGCCGGGTCTGAGCGACGTGCGCGTGCTGGTGGTCGACAACTACGACTCGTTCACCTACAACCTCGTGCAGTACCTGGGGGAGATCTCGGGCACCAGGATCAAGGTGTTCCGCAACGACGACATAACGGTGGAGGGCATCCGCGCCGAGCAGCCGACCCACGTGGTCGTCTCGCCAGGGCCCTGCACGCCCGACGAGGCCGGCATCAGCCTCGAGGTCATCGAGAAGCTCGGGGGAGAGATCCCCATCCTGGGAGTGTGCCTGGGGCACCAGTCGATCGGACAGGCCTACGGCGGCAAGGTGATCCGGGGGGCGGCGCCGGTACACGGCAAGACCTCGCTGATACACCACGACTGCAAGACCATCTATGCCGGACTCCCCCAGCCCTTCGTGGCCACGCGCTACCACTCGCTGGTGGTCGACCGCTCGCTGCCGCCGGTGCTCGAAGTGTCGGCCTGGACCCAGGACGGCGTGATCATGGGCCTGCGGCATAAGCAGTTCACTGTGGAAGGAGTGCAGTTCCACCCGGAGAGCCTGCTGACCGCGGTTGGCAAGAACCTCCTGCGGAACTTCCTAAGCCATAGGGGAGCTCGGCGATGAGCGCGCACGCGAACGCGGCGGCCACGGCACCGGGAACCAGCGTCGCGGCCGTAGGATCGGGTGCGGGTGCTCCGCGACAGGCCGGCCCTCCCTTCCTCCATACCCTCCAGCGGCTGGCGGAGGGTCGCGACCTCACCCGGGCGCAGGCGGCCGGCGCCATGCTGCAGATCGTTGACGGCTCGGCCGGTGAGGCGCAGGCGGCGGCCTTTCTCATGGCCCTACGCGTGAAGGGCGAGACGGCCGACGAACTGGCAGGTCTCATGGAGGTCATGCGGCGCTTCGTTGTGCCGGTGGAGACCGCCTATCAGGACGCCCTCGTCGACATCGTAGGCACGGGCGGCGACTGCCTCGGCACCTTCAACATCTCCACGACCGCTGCCTTCGTAACCGCGGGCGCTGGAGTCAAGGTGGCCAAGCACGGCAACCGCGCGGCCAGTTCGCGCTGCGGCTCTGCCGACGTCATGGAAGCGCTGGGGGTGCGGGTGGATCTCGTGCCACAGGAGGTCGCCGCCTGTCTCGACAGGATCGGCATCGCTTTCATGCTTGCTTCGATGCACCATCCGGCCATGGGCAAGGTGGCGGCGGTGCGCCGTGCTCTGGGTGTGCGAACAGTCTTCAACTTCCTGGGGCCGCTCACGAACCCGGCCGGCGTGCGCCGGCAACTGCTCGGTGTCAGCGCGCCCGAGTACCTGGCTGTGCTGGCCAGCGCACTCGCTCGCGTGGGCTGCGAACACGCCCTGCTGGTGAGCGGCTTCGGCGGCATGGACGAGTTGTCGGTGACCGGACCGAGCACGGTCATCGAGGTGAGGCGTGGCGTGGTCGGGGAGCCCAGCGTGCTCGAGCCTGAGCAGTACGGGCTGGGTAGGCACGGCCAGGAGGACCTGGCAGGCGGCGATCCGGCCGAGAACGCCGCCATCACCCTCAGCATTCTTGCCGGTGAAACGGGAGCCCGCCGCGACGCGGTGCTGCTCAACGCCGCCGCCGCTCTCTACGTAGCCGGAGCGGTGCCTTCCATCGTCGACGGGGTGGCGCGCGCCGCCGAATCGATCGATTCGGGGCGCGCCGCGCTGTTGGTCGACCGCATGGCGGCGGTGACGCACGCTCTGGTCGAGGCCCGTCCGTGAGCGACGAGTCTTCACAGGCGGCCGGAGGCACCTACCTCGACCGCATTGTGCCCGACGTGCTGCGGCGCCTCGCAGAGCGCCGGAGCCGGGTGCCGCTCGCTGTGTTGCAGGCGGATGTCAACCCCGGGAGCCGCCCTTCGTTCGCCGCGGCTCTGGAGGCTCCCGGCATCTCGCTCATCGCGGAGGTCAAGCGGCACTCGCCCAGCAAAGGGCCCATCCGCCCGAATCTGGACGTGCGGCAAGTGGCCACCGCCTACGAGCGGGCTGGTGCGCGAGCCATCTCGGTGCTGACCGAGCAGGACCACTTTCGAGGTAGTCTCGCCGACCTGCTCACGGCGGCGCAGAGCACCTCGCTCCCACTGCTGCGTAAGGATTTCGTGATCGACCACTACCAAGTCTATGAGGCGGCGGCCTTCGGTGCCTCGGCTGTTCTGCTGATCGCCCGGTTGCTCGACGACGGGCAACTCGACCGGCTCTCCGGGCTGGCGTTCGACCTGGGTCTCGACGTACTGTTAGAGGTGCACGATTCCGAGGAGCTGCAGCGCGCGCTGGCCATTTCAGGAGCGATCGTGGGTGTCAACAACCGGGATCTCTCGACGTTCGAGGTCTCGCTCCAGACGACCGTCGAACTGGCAGCCTTGGTGCCGTCGGGCCGGGTGCTCGTGGGAGAGAGTGGTATCGGCCGGCACGACGAGGTCGAGAGGCTGGCGGCACACGGTGTGGACGCAGTGCTGGTAGGCGAGACGCTCCTACGTTCACCGGACCTCGACGAAGCCGTGCGCGCGTTGCTGGAGCCAGTGCCGCTCGTGGCAACCAGGCCGCCAAGAGACTAGGTCAACAAGGAGGGCCGATGATCAGATCATTGCTGGTAGCGCTCGATTCGTCCGCTCACGCCCGTGCCGCGGTGGAGCACGCGGTGGAGCTGGGCAAGGCCTGCCAAGCCCGCTTGGTCGGCCTCCACGTGCTCGACGTGCGCTACCTGGAGATGCCTCCCTACCTCGACTACTCGTACACCTTCGAGGCGGTGCCTCCGGCGCTGGCGCCCGCCGACCTCATGGAGAAGTTCAAGGCCAAGAGCGAGCACCTGCTGGCGGACTTCACGCGCGCGGCGCAAGCGGCCGGGCTGCAGGTCGAGACCCGGGCTGAAGAAGGCGTGCCCGGCCAAGTCATAGCCGATCTGGGCGACGCCCACGACTTGATAGTCATGGGCAAGCGGGGCGAGCACGCCAAATGGGGTCGCGACCTACTCGGGTCGACCGCCGAAGCGGTGGCCAGACGGTCAGGCACTCCCATCCTCCTCGTGGAGGAGCAGGCGCGTCCGCTCGGCAGGGCCCTAGTGCTGTTCGACGGCAGTCATCCGGCCAACCGGGCCGTCAAGTTGGTCGCCAACATCGCGACCCGCGCGCCGATGGAGCTTCGCGTGGTGACCGTCGACGACGATGCCGAGAAGGGCGCTGCGACCATCGCCGAAGCGAAGAGCTATCTCGAGCCCCTCGGTCTGAACGTATCGTATGCAGTGGTCCCCGGCAAAGTGGCCAGGGCGGCGGCCGGTGTGCTGGCCGAACATCCTGCCGACGTCGCCATTCTCGGCATGAGGGGTCACTCGCCTCTTCGCCAACTGATCCTCGGCCGCACGGCCGAGCAGCTGATGCGCTCCGTCGAACTACCCGTGCTCATGGTGCCGTGAACACACCTCAGCACATCCAGGTCCTCACGGTCGACGGTCTGCAGACGATCGAGATCGAGGAACTTCCCGGTCTGCTGCAGACGCTCAAGGAACCGGTCGGTCCGATGGTGTGGATCCATGCGGAGAGCACGCCCGCGGTGGCCCAGGCGCTCGACGACATGGGGTTGGGTGAGATCGCCGTCAAGAGCCTTCTCGACGGTCCCGAGCGGCCGCGCGTCGAGGAGTTCGCCGACCATCTCTATATCTCGCTGTTCTCCGCCGACCATCTGGCGAGTAGGGTGCCGGAGGACGGCGCGGCTGCGGGACAAGTTGGTGCAAAGGGCCTCGACCTGTGGCCGGAGGGCAGACTGCCGCCACTCAAGGAGTTACGTCTGTTCCTGGGGCCTCGTTGGATCATCTCGGTGGGGCATGTGCACGCCGATGACTACGACGTGCTCGTTGACCGCATGCGCAGGCAGGTCTTTTCGCGCAAACGCGG
>JGI20214J51088_10001562_pt1 | contig 15606 bp, 9 predicted proteins | sample WetSurMetagenome_FD_51088 | JGI IMG/M metagenome (IMG submission 51088) | reverse complement strand
CGGTACGGTTACAGGTGCCGTGGTAGGGTTGGCAGCGGTAACACCGGCTTCCGGATATATACCTCCGTTTGCCGGAGTAGCTATCGGCATTATAGCAGCGGTCATATCCTATTTTGCTATGATATGGCGCAGCAAGACGAACCTGGATGAGTCTCTTGATGTCTGGGCATGTCACGGCCTGGGCGGTACATGGGGCACGCTTGCCGCCGGTATCTTTGCGTCAACTGCAGTTAATGCTGCCGGGGCTAACGGCATTTTCCGCGGCAATTTTGCATTATTCGGTAAACAACTACTCGCTGTTCTGTTTGTCTGGGTATTTACCTTCGTTGTAAGTTATGGATTGGCCAGGCTGACCAACTTTATTATTGGATTGCGTGTCAACCAAACTGAGGAAATTATCGGCCTGGACATCTCGCAGCATGGTGAACGGTCCGGAGGCAGGTTCTTACGCTGATATGCTTCTCTCCCGGGACTTAATCCGTTTTTAGCCGGTAGCCCACTCCCGGCTCGGTAATGATATACCGGGGACGGGCAGGTTCAGGTTCTAGCTTACGGCGGAGGTTACTGATATTAACACGTAATATCTGGAATTCCTCACCGTATTCAACTCCCCAGACCTCACACAGCAAATGATGGTGGGTTAAAACCTTTCCGGCATTATTGGTGAGTACTCGCAGCAAATCATATTCATTAGGAGTCAACTGAATTTCCTTTTCACCCACCATTACCCGTCGCTTTGCTAAATCTACCTTTAAGTCTCCATTAATGAAAATTGGTTCATTAGTAGCCTGCATAGAGCGGCGCAGCGTTGCACGGAGCCGTGCCAGCAACTCTCCCACACCAAAAGGTTTGGTCAAATAATCATCAGCTCCTGCATCGAGTGCGTCGATTTTATCGTTCTCCGAACCGCGAACCGATAAAATAAGAATAGGGATTTTAGTCCACTGTCTCAGGAGGCGGGTGACTTCAACTCCGTCAATGTCAGGAAGACCAAGGTCGAGAATGATAATGTCCGGTTTCTTTGTCGCGGCGATAGAAAGTGCCTCTGATCCGGAAGCAGATTCGGTTACTGTGTAACCCTGCGATGTAAGAGCAACTTTGAGAAAACGGCGAATAGCTTGCTCATCGTCAACCACAAGCACCTTCTCACTGGACATTGGTTTTCTCCGAAATTCCGCTGATTCCCGATATCGGCAGAATCAACCGTATAACAGTTCCTCCGCCCGGACGATTTTCGGCAGTAATCTGTCCGCCCTGGGCTTCGACCATACCTTTGCAAATGGACAAACCAAGACCGGTACCTGTTGCATTATCAGGTCTCTGGATGCGATAAAATTTATCGAATACGCGTATTAAGTCCTGTGAAGGGATGCCTACCCCGTGATCGGCTACTTCTATATAAATATCATTCCCCGCCTGACTCCCGGAAATATCGATCGATGAATCGGCCGCCGAGTATTTTATGGCGTTATCCAGGACATTAACCAGTGTCTGGACAGTAAGACCGAAATCTACAGACACGCAGGGGAGCTCTGCCGGTATACCTACGTTAATCTGACGATTTCGAGCAAAGCCTTCCATCTGCTGCAGAGCGGCACCAACCAGGTCCTGTACATCAGCAGCTTGCAGGTTAATTTTAATTGCTCCGGCTTCAATTCTCGATACATCGAGCAAATTGGTAATAAGATGATTAAGCCGTTCTGCCTCCTCACGAGCAACCCCGATTAAATTTTTTCTGGCTGCGTTATCGAGATTCATACCTTCTTCCTGTAGACTGCTCAAAACCCCAATAATGGAGACAAGTGGCGTTCGCAGGTCATGCGAAACGGAATTAAGAAGCGCGGTCTGTAACTTTTCCGTTTTTCGCAGCACCCGGGTGTTTTGTGCTTCTTCAGCCAGCAGAATACTTTCAAGAGCCACCGCGGCAAGGTCGGCAAATCCCTCAAGAAACCGTTCCTGGACAATAGAAAGTTTTTCACCGGTATCCATTAACAAAGCGATCACTCCCACGGTACCACGGGCTGTTACCAGCGGTACGTGTCTGGCCCTGGTATTAGGAAGAGTATCTGTACCCGGTCCGGCAGTCTTCTGATGCTGAAATGTCCAGGTAGCAGCCGCCAGTTCGGTTTCACTTACGCCTATTTTGGAATTCGCGGTATAGTGTCTAAGTATTTCTTTATTTTGACTATCAGGCAGCAATATTATTGCCTCACGCCCAAAGGTCTCCTTAGCTCTTTTTGATATAGCATTGATATATGATTCCAGGTCGTTGGACATGGCTAAGTCACGGCCTAAGGTATACAGGGCTGCGGTCTGGTTTTCATGCTGCTTAGCTATCTGGCTCTGGTGGCGGACTCGTTCTGAAAGATAGCTGATAATTATACCGATTCCCATTAATACGAGAAAAGTAAATATGTATTGAGTATCGCCGATTGCGAAAGTAAGGTAAGGCGGTATGTTGAAAAAGTCAAAAGCCAGTACACCAAGAAAGGAAACCATTATTGCCGTGCCCAGTCCCCACAGGAAAGAGGCAACAACAACACACAGCAAATATAGCATCGCTATCGTAGTTGGAGTAAATATACCGTGAAGGACCTGGCCGAGTAAAGTGGCGAGTACAACTAATCCAAACCCCTTCAGATAGTGTTGCCAGTTTTTCAGTAACGATGCCTGTTTATGAATTTCCTCCGCTACCTCCGCTTCACCGGTGGTACCCAGTAGATGCACGTCTATATCTTCACTATTTCGTATTATCCGGTCAACAGCAGAACCGATGAATAACCGTCTGAGGCTTTTTCGAGGTTTTGCCGCAACAATTTTAGTTATATTGTTAGCTTTAGCATAATCGATGACTGCCGCTGCAATGGACTCCCCCTGGATAGTAATGGTTTTAGCCCCCAAACGCTGTGCCAGCTTTAATGTTTCATTTATCCGGTCTTGTTGTAACGGCGATAGACGGACATTTTCCGGTGTTTCAATATCAGTAGCTGTCCAAACAGCTCCCAGTTCATACGCTAGCCTGCGGGTACCGCGTACCAGACGGGAACCCCAGGAGTCCGGCCCTATATACAACAACAAGCGCTCTCCTGAAGGCCATGAACCACCGACAGCATGCGTTTTCATGTAAGCCAGTGTTTGTTGATCTACATGTTTGGCGGCAATTCTTAGAGCAAGTTCCCGCAGCGCCGTAAGATTACCTTTGCGAAAAAACTTCTCGGTTGCCGGAGCAATTTGTTCCGGGACATATACTTTGCCTTCTTTAAGCCGATTTATAAGCTCATCAGGAGGCAGGTCGACCAGTTCGATCTCCGTAGCAATATCAATTATGCTGTCAGGGACTGTTTCACGTACCCAGACACCGGTAATCTGTGCCACAACATTACGTCCGCTCTCTATATGCTGGACGTTCAGCGTAGTATAAACATCGATTCCAGCCTGCAGTAACTCTTCAACGTCCTGATAACGCCTGGCATGTCGCGAGCCGGGTATATTTTCGTGGGCAAACTCGTCAACGAGTGCCAGTTGCGGATGACGTGCGAGTACAGTATCGATATCCATCTCAGAAAGTGTGACGCCATGATACTCAGACTGTTTACGGGATAAGATATCGAATCCGGAGAGCAGGGCTTCTGTATCTACACGGCTGTGTGTCTCAACTATTGCAATGACTACATCGGTGTCTTTGCGCCGCTGGCGGCCGGCTTCCAGCATGGTATAAGTCTTGCCCGTACCGGGAGCATAGCCGAGAAAAATCTTCAGTTTCCCGCGTTTTTCCTGCTCCGCTTCGGCTTTCACCTGAGCAAGTAGCTCGTCGGGATCGGGGCGAGAAATATCCTCAATCATGTGGTTAATACTCCGAATCACATTCTATACCTTGTAACAGGTCAAGTCTATTTTGCCGCGTCCAACGCCAGATTAAGCTGTAAAACATTCACACGTGGTTCTCCCAGTATACCGAACTGACGGCCTTCGGTATTCTTGTCAACCAGAAGTGAAACCTGTGATTCGGTTAAATCCCGGTACCGGGCGACTCTTGCAATTTGATACCGGGCAGCAGCAATACTGATGTCTGGGTCCAGCCCGCTGCCGGAGAAGGTTACCAGGTCAACCGGGACAGGATTGCTATTCCCCGGGTCAACAGTCTTTAAGGCGTCTATTCTTGCTTGAACAGCTTGCAGCAGTGCCGGATTCGATGGCCCGTAATTGGAGCCGGAGGACGAACTCGCATCATAGGGAACCGCTGAGGTAGCTGAAAGCCTGCCCCAGAAATACTTCGGATCGCTAAAAGGCTGGCCGATCAGTTCAGAGCCGGTATTCTTTCCATCTGTTTCAATCAGACTGCCGTTAGCCTGATGATGAAAAAAGGCTTGTGCAATACCGGTTACCGCCAAAGGGTATATAATCCCCGTTATTATGGAGAACACCACCAGGAATATCACCGCAATCTTAAACTGACGTCGCATTGTTTTTAACTATCTCCCACAGCTAGGCTAAGTGCAAAGCAACCAAAATCATATCAATCAACTTGATACCAATAAATGGGGCGATTAATCCACCCACACCGTAAACTAACAGGTTGTTGCGCAGCAGCCTGGCTGCGCCTAACGGACGATATTGCACACCCCGCAAGGCCAGGGGTACCAGCACCATGATGATAAGAGCATTGAAAATTACCGCTGATAGAACCGCACTTTGCGGCGTAGCCAAATGCATGATGTTTAGTGCACCCAGGGCGGGATAAGTGGTGGCAAAAGCCGCCGGGATAATAGCGAAATACTTAGAGACATCATTAGCAATGCTGAATGTGGTTAAAGCGCCTCTCGTCATCAGCAATTGCTTGCCTGTCTCTACGATATCAATAAGTTTGGTGGGATTGCTGTCAAGGTCAATCATGTTAGCTGCTTCCCGAGCCGCCTGGGTGCCGGTGTTCATCGCAACTGCAACGTCTGCCTGTGCCAGAGCAGGAGCGTCATTAGTTCCGTCGCCTGTCATAGCTACCAGCCTGCCTCCTGCCTGGTGTTCACGTATCAGTTTAAGTTTGGTTTCCGGAGTAGCCTGTGCCAAAAAGTCGTCCACACCCGCTTCAGCAGCAATAGCCGTAGCGGTGAGAGGATTATCACCGGTAATCATTACTGTCCTTATTCCCATCTTTCGCATCTGTATGAAGCGCTCTTTGATGCCACCCTTGACTATATCCTTCAGATAAACAACTCCGAGAGCCTCCCCGTTACGGGTAACTATCAGGGGCGTGCCGCCGCTTTGAGCAATATTATCTACAATTGTCTTCAGTTCCGGGGGTGCTGTCCTTCCCTCCTTCTGAATATAAGATAAAATGGCATCAGTCGCGCCCTTGCGGATAATTGTACCGTTCATATCGATACCGCTCATGCGTGTCTGCGCAGAAAATGGGATAAAATGCATATCATGTTGTCTTTCAACAACCCGCAGCCCGTACTTTTCCTTCGCTAATACCACAATACTGCGTCCTTCCGGCGTCTCGTCAGCCAGCGAAGCAATTTGTGCTACTTCCGCCAGTTCCTTTTCTGTAACTTTACCAACAGGTATGAATTCTATTGCCTGGCGATTCCCCAGAGTTATAGTGCCGGTCTTGTCCAGTAGTAGAACATCTACGTCTCCGGCCGCTTCCACGGCACGGCCGGACAGAGCAATCACATTGCGCCGGATAAGCCGGTCCATACCGGCGATACCAATAGCAGGCAATAACCCGCCAATAGTGGTAGGAATCAGACAAACCAATAGTGCGACCACCACCGTAATGGTAATTGGTGAGCCCTGATTATTCACTCCAACGCTGAACAACGAAAACGGTAAAAGCGTGATACACACAACCAGAAATATTATGGTAAATGCCGCCAGTAATATGTTAAGTGCAATTTCGTTTGGCGTCTTCTGACGCTTGGCACCTTCTACGAGACTAATTATATGGTCGAGAAACCCCTCGCCGGGACTGGCAGTTACACGGACTACTAACCAGTCTGATAGGACACGCGTACCGCCGGTGACAGCACTCCGATCGCCTCCGGATTCGCGGATTACCGGAGCACTCTCACCGGTAACCGCGCTTTCATCGACCGAGGCTACTCCTTCAATTACCTCGCCGTCAGCCGCAATAATGTCACCTGCCTCAACCAGAAATATGTCGTCTTTCTTAAGTGTACTGGAAGATAACAATTCGTACTTAGCTCCATACTTGGGACTGCTGAGTTTTTTAACTTGAGTCTCCATACGAGTACGTCGCAGCGCCGCTGCCTGAGCCTTGCCGCGGCCTTCAGCTAACGCCTCAGAGAAGTTGGCAAAAAGCACGCATAACCACAGCCACAAAGCGACCCCACCCACGAAAGCTGCCTTTGCCTCACCATGGCCGGTTAGCGCTTGAACCCATAAAACTGTGGTCAATACACTACCCACTTCAGTGATAAACATCACCGGGTTACGTATCATCCAGCGCGGATTGAGTTTAATCAGAGAGTCAATTATCGCATGCCAATAGATATCCCAACCAAACTGTTGCTTTTTTGCAGCCTTTTCTGAAAAGTCACGAAAACCTGTTGTCAATTTGCGTTACCTCAACATCAAATGTTCCGCAATAGGCCCGAGAGATAGGGCAGGGAAAAAGCTCAATGCCCCGACGATTATGACAATGGCAATAAGCCAAAAAATAAAGATCGGGGTATGGGTAGGCAATGTACCGGTAGTAACAGGGACCTTCTTTTTCTGCACCAGTGATCCTGCAATTGCCAGAGCTGGAATTGCCAACCAGAACCGGCCCAAAAACATGGCTATGCCAAGGGCAATGTTATAAAATAGCGTGTTAGTTCCGAGGCCGGCAAAGGCACTGCCGTTATTGTTACTCGCAGAAGAAAAAGCATATAAAATCTCGCTGAAGCCATGTGCTCCGGGGTTGGACACTACAGCCCTGCCTGCAGGAGCAATAACGGCTATCGCAGTACCAAATAGAACAAGTACTACCGGAATGAGTACCATCAAAGAAGCCATTTTCATCTCAAAAGCTTCTATCTTTTTCCCAAGATATTCCGGGGTACGCCCTATCATAAGTCCGGCCACAAACACCGCCACAATAATGAAAGCCAGCATACCATATAAGCCGGAACCGGCTCCTCCAAAGACTACCTCTCCGAGCTGTATTAGCCACATTGGTACGAGTCCGCCAAGGGGTGTGAACGAATCATGCATTGCGTTCACCGAGCCATTCGAGGCAGCAGTTGTGGCAGTAGCCCAGAGGGCTGAGTTAGCGGCTCCGAAACGTACCTCTTTGCCTTCCATATTACCGCCGGACTGTAATGCGGTGGCTGATTGACTAACATTGAGTCCTTCGAGTAAAGGATTACCTCTTTGCTCCGCCCAAACACAAACGGATAGCATCACCACAAAAATGATTGTCATGGCAGCCAGTATCGCCCAACCTTTTCGCGTATCACCCACCATTCTACCGAACGTATAGCATAGTGCTGCCGGGATAAGTAGTATAGCAAGCATTTCGATAAAATTGGATAAAGGAGTTGGGTTTTCAAAAGGATGAGCGGAGTTTACGTTGAAAAAACCGCCACCATTTGTACCCAGTTGCTTAATCGCAACCTGAGAAGCGGCAGGACCGACTGCTATTACCTGCTGCGTGACTGTCTGCCCGCCTGAATCTTGGACCGGTTGCAACAAGGTTACTGACTGCGACGAACTGAATGTCTGTACTACCCCCTGTGAGACCAAAATTACAGCTAGAATTAAAGACAAAGGCAACAGGATATAGAGTATGCTGCGGGTCATGTCTACCCAGAAATTTCCTATCGTCCTGGCTGAGTGTCGCACGAAGCCGCGAATTAAGGCGACAAGTACCGCAATTCCGGCAGCGGCAGAAAGAAAATTATGGACAGCCAGACCAAGCATCTGGGTAAGATAACTCATCGTGGTCTCCCCGCCATAACTTTGCCAGTTCGTATTGGTATTAAAACTGACCGCCGTATCAAAAGCGAGATCTGTATGAACCGCTCCCAGGTTCTGAGGATTAAGAGGAAGCATGGATTGGAGGCGCTCCAGAGCATATAGTGATACAATCCCCACTATAGTAAAAAGTAACAAGGCAACCGCATATTGCTTCCAGTCCATTTCTTCATCAATACGTATGCCCAATGTACGGTAGACCAGGCGTTCTACGGGTCTGATAACCGGGCTCAAGAGAGTACGCTCACCTTGAAGAACGTGTGACATGTAAGCGCCGAGCGGCTTAACCAGCAATAGCAGGATAAGCATATACAGACTGACTTGCAACCAATCGAAAGCCGTCATTTGAACCACTCCGGTTTCAGAAGTGCCAAAACAAGATACACCAGGAGACAAAGAGAGATTACCCCCGTAACAATGTAAAGAATACTCATCTTATGACCTCATCAAGTGCTGGCAAACAGCGGTCAGCCCCCATGTTACCAGAAAAAGAAAAATGATGGTCGTCAATATTACAATATCGTTCATAGCATCACCATTTCTATGGTATCACTGGAGAAATCAAAAAGTTGTTAAGAACAGTATGAAATACATTAAGAAAACATCAAGATATATTAGCCGGTTGTATTCAAAAAATATTCGACTGAATGTACCGGCACTAACGGTTAATTGAGACAAACCTGCTTCATCGCCAGTTGACATTTAAGCCTAAAATTCGTACAATAGACGGTAATGGGTTGCCGCTTACCGAATAAAGACAACAACTAATTAGCCTCAACTATTCCGAATAGGGAGGACATAATGAATAATCAACCGGCAAAGATCTATATTTTTTGCTGTGCTACCAGCTACGACGAGTCCGAACTGGCTCGTGGTATAAACCAGCAGGATATCGAGCTGAAAATAATTTCATTGCCCTGTTCCGGTAAACTGGATATCCTGTACCTTACTAAAGCATTCGACACCGGTGCTGACGGGGCGGTCGTGATGATGTGCGGTAACGGTGAATGCCGCTATCTGGAAGGTAATTTGAGAGCCACCGGAAGAGCAGCTGCCGTTGGAGCTTTATTGGATGAGGCTGGGTTAGGAGGCGGACGCATCACGGTAATTCAATTGGGTAACAACGAAATGAGCCACGCTATACGCGAGGTCAACACCTTTTGTGCCAGAATCAAAAACATTTCTCAGGAAAAAATCCCCGTTTTACAGTCTACGGGAGTCGGATAACCATCAGGAATTTTCTTCATGAGGAGAACAGGGAATGATGCCCGATAGCAAACTAGCCGCCAAACTGGCGGGCAAAGACTTTATTTTTACAGCCGAATATCTACCTGAAGTTGCTACAATTACTCCGGAGAAAGACAATTTTATTAAATCATTCGGCACTGTCGTTACCGCAGTTAATGCTGCCGATAATCATTACGGAGTGGCTATGTCCAGCCTCGCTGCTTCGATAGCTTTGGGACGGGCAGGGATTGAGCCTGTTTTTCAGATAGTTACCAGAGACCGTAACCGCATCGCTATTCAATCAGATATGCTTGGAGCTGCCTATCTGGGAATAAAAAATGTGCTCTGTCTGTCGGGTTTTCATCAAACTCTGATCGGAGAGCCGGAATCAGCTAATGTTTTTGATATTGACTCAGTCCAGCTCATCGGAATGGTAAAGAAAATGAACGAAGGTAAGCTGCTGGCTGGTAAAACCATCAAGGGAAAATTCGATATGCTGATTGGAGCAGCGGCAAATCCATATACAAGGCCGCTGGAGCTGAATGTCATGCGGTTGGCCAAGAAAGTAGCGGCCGGCGCCGATTTTATTCAAACCCAGGCTATCTTCGACATAACACTATTTAAACAGTGGTTTGAAGCTATCCGTGTTGAAGGATTGCTCAATAAAACTGCCATAATCGCCGGTGTATTGCCGTTGAAAAGCTCTTTACAGGCAAAAGAGTTATCGGAAGCCCATACCGATTACATCATTCCCGATTCTATTGTAAAGCGCCTGCAGGCTGCCGGTAATGAGCAAAATCAAAAAAAAGAAGGGCTGGCAATTGCCGCTGAAACCATCAAGAGCTTAAAAAGCATCACTGGTTTAAGAGGTATACACATCCTTTCAGGCGGCTATGAAGATGCCGTGTCCGGGATTATCGAAGCTGCTGCTTGAATTTAAGGAAAGTCCATGCCGAAAAAATATCATATCGAAACCAAAAAAGTCTTGCCGAGGCTTCCCCGCATTGGTAAGTTCGGTGTAGTCGACTGGCGTGAAGACTGTGCACGCTGTCATAACTGTGTAAAAAAAGCCTGTGTTTATGACAGGTACCGCCAGGAAATGCAATTCATTAAAAACCTGGATGATTTTTCCAGCATGTTCTTCGAATGCATGGGCTGCTTTTCCTGCGTGCAAAAATGTACCAAGGGACTTCTGGCTTTAACCGTTAATCCGGAATTTGAGCGCATGGGCAACGGCTATTTTACACCGGACGTTATCCTGACTACATGGAACCAGGCAGAAACAGCAAGTATTCCTGTTTCCGGCGCCGGCTACCGCGGTAAATTTTCCGGAACCGGTTTCGATGCTATGTGGACGGACATGTCAGAAATCGTCCGCCCTACTCGTGACGGTATACATGGAAGAGAATATATCAGTACCGCAGTTGATATTGGTAGAAAATTACCGTCTCTCTCATTTACCGGTAACAAGCTGACCGGCACACCACCGCCGCTGGTAGATATTCCGATTCCCATGATCATCGACATGATGCCGGCAAAATACTCTTTCCCGAATCTGATACCCTTCCTCGCCGCGGTAACTGTCAGGACCGGTACCATGATGATACTTGATTACGCCGATTATAATCTGGCAGGCCCGGAAAAAGAGACCTACTTACCCCACATTGTTTTCTATCTGCGCAAGGAAATGCAACTTCCGCCCAAAGAAATTCTTAACCGGTGCCGTCTAATCGAAATCCAGGACGTGCCTGAGATTGAAAAAAGAATTAATGGTATCAAGAGTGTTAATCCNGCCCTTGTTGTTGCCGTCAGAGTCGATCTGGACGCTACCGGAGAGCAGAGAGCCCTGGAATTAGCACATAACCCGTTCATTGAAGTCATCCACCTGGTATCCGATATCAACGGCATGCAGATAGGCGTTGCCCAACCTAAATTTATAAAAGAGATGATACGCAAAATACATACCACCCTGGTCAAAGATGGTATCCGCGATCAAATTACGATTATTTCCGGTGGCGGTATCGCTCTAGCCGAACACATGGCTAAACAAATTATTTGCGGTGCGGACCTCGTTACCTTTAATATTCCCCTGTTAATAGCTCTTGAATGCCGCTTTTGCCATAACTGCCGTGACAGTTTTAAATGCCCTGCCGGAATAGAGAAAATAAGTGCGGAGTACGCTATCGGCAGAATGACCAACCTGATCGCAGTGTGGCACGACCAGTTGATTGAAGTCATGGGAGCTATGGGAATGCGTGAAGCACGCCGCCTCCGCGGTGAAACCGGCCGTGCCCTATTTTTCGAAGACCTTGAGGAGGAAACCTTTGGTAGACTCTTTGGCAAGAGAATCAACTGAACAGATATTACCGGATGCGACGCAGAAGACTCTGGTCGAACAGACGTATGTACCCAGAGAAGTCAAACCGGCGCCATCACGCTTTCGTAATGAAATTGCCAAGTATATCATCCGGCGCAGCAGCGACTGCACATTTTGCGGCAAGTGCGCTAGCGTATGTCCCTACGGGGTTCATGTTATTAAACCGGGTTATAACCTGTTCTCTGCTCCACATCAGAATGTTTGTATAGGACCTTCATGCCGGAATACCGATCATTACTGCGTTGACCTCTGCCCGCAGCACGCGTTACGGATGGTAGAGAATCCCATGCTGAAAGCCATGGGAGACTACCGCTGGACGCCGGATATGATACTGGCTACATGGAAGATGGCTGAGACCGGTGAACCTCCAGCCGCAGAATACGGGTATGAATATGAAACCGGAGCATCAGGTGGCGGGTTTGACCGGCTGAGATTTAAATTCCCCGACAATCCTCCCGTTATGTTAAGTGATAACGAGATTGATACTAGTCTCGAATTAAACCGCCGCGAAGATGGACGTCCGCAGATAAAAATTGACGTACCCTGGTATGGCGGCGGTATGTCTTTCGGCTCCGTAAGTAATGTAACCCAGCTTTCTAAAGCACGTGCCGCCACGGCCTTCAACACCTTTACCTGCACCGGCGAGGGCGGCTTCATGGAACGCATGAGACCTTACGACGATCATGTAATAACACAGGTGGCCACGGGACTTTTTGGAGTCCGTGAAGAAACCATTCAGCGTGTTCGTATTGTAGAATTCAAATATGCTCAGGGTGCTAAGCCTGGTCTTGGCGGACATCTGCTTGCTGATAAGGTCACTCCAACTGTAGCTAAAATGCGGGAAACTGTAATGGGCATCTCGCTGTTCTCGCCATTCCCCTTCCATAGCGTTTATTCCATTGAAGACCACAAAAAACATATGGACTGGATAAAACACGTAAACCGGCGGACCTTGATTTCTACAAAAGTCTCGACTCCTGCCGACGTGGACATGGTCGCAGTAGGCAGCTATTCCGCCGGCACTCATATCGTACACCTCGACGGCGGCTATGGAGGCACCGGAGCTGCCCCTGATATTGCTAAAAAAAACATAGCCATGCCGATAGAATACGCCATCGTAAAGGTACACCGTTTCCTGGAACAAGAAGGCATCAGGGATAAGGTCACTTTGATTGTAAGCGGCGGTTTACGTACCGCACATGACATAGCCAAAGCCATTACACTCGGTGCTGACGGTGTAGTCGTGGGAACAGCCGAACTGGTGGCTCTGGGCTGTATCCGTTGCAGCCGCTGTGAAAGCGGAAGAGGCTGTCCTCGAGGCATCGCGACCACAGATTTCGAACTCGCATCAAGCATCGATCTTGAATGGGGTACGCAGCGTATCATCAACCTCTATACTGCCTGGCATAAAGAACTTGTCGGTATATTACAAAAATTCGGGATGCGCCGGGTCAGTGAGCTAAGGGGACGTACCGACCTGTTATTACATCTGGACTATACAAACGATACAGGTAATAAATAATGGACAATCAAATCATCGATAAATTGCTAAACTCACGCAAAATATTACTGCAATCCTTAAACATTCAGACAGGTATGTATAAAGGTGAAGAAGAGGGTGGTTGTGGAGTAGTAGGTTTCTGCTGTACCGAACCGGTAGCAGCACGGCATATTCACGAACCTTCCAAACAGATGCATAACCGGGGCAACGGCAAAGGCGGCGGCATAGCCGCTATCGGATTTATACCGGAACAACTGGAAGTGAGCCGCGAAGTACTAGACAACTACTATATGCTGCATATTGCCTTTCTTGATAACAATGTCCGAACTGACCTTGAGAAGAAATATGTTACGCCATTTTTCGATATTGCTGCTTCGAAGCAGCTTGATACAGTGGAGGACTGGAATACCGTCCCGGCTCTCGAAGCCAGGCCTCCGGATGTAATACGCTATTTTGTCCGGACGAAACAAGATGTTCTCAATTCGTTCATAGCTCAGAATAACCTGACACTTCTTAAGCGCGACGAGGCCGAAGAGGAATTCTTAAGCCAGCAGACTACTAAATTGAACCAGGAATATTATGCTTCTCTTGGTGACAAAAAAGCCTTCGTTATGTCTTACGGTAAAGACATTATGATATTGAAAGTTGTCGGTTACGCCGAAGCGATAACCGAGTATTATAAAATAGACGATCTGAAAGCACATATCTGGATAGCTCACCAGCGTTTCCCAACCAAAGGGCGTGTCTGGCATCCGGGTGGAGCCCATCCGTTCGGAGCTATTAACACAGCACTGGTTCATAACGGCGACTTCGCTAATTATTCATCGGTATGCGAATATCTCGCCCAACGACACATCTACCCGCAATTTTTAACCGATACCGAGGTATCCATACAGCTTTTCGATCTGCTGGACCGCACGTACCGTTATCCGCTGGAATATATCATCGAATCACTGGCACCAACATCGGAGCTTGATTTCGACAGACTGCCCAAAGACAAACAATCGATTTACAGAGCTATACAGGCCACACATATACACTGCTCACCTGATGGTCCATGGTTCTTCATTATTGCCCGTAATCGACCGGAAGCGAAAAAATTCCAATTGATGGGTATCACTGACACCGCTATGCTTCGACCTCAGGTCTTCGCTTTTTGTGACGGTGAGGTACAGGTGGGCTTGATCTGCTCGGAGAAACAGGCCATAGATGCTACTCTGTTGAGTATGTCCAGAGAAGACAGCCGCATCCTTCCCGTAGCCGACCGGTACTGGAACGCAAGAGGAGGTTCGCATACTGATGGCGGTTCATTTATCTTCAATCTGGAAAAGAATGCCTCCGGGAAGATGTATTTGACCTGCACTGACAAGTTCGGCATACCGGTCAGTCTGCCATCTGGTAATGAAGTGAAACTGGCAGAAGAGATAAAGCTGGTTTCCACCTCTAATAAGACTATCCAGAGTGTTTTACACACGTTGTCTGCTTCCGGTCACGCTATGTTTGACTACATAATAGCCAACGTAGCCTCATGGTCTCTCTCTGATTTTAAAGCTGCATGCGATACAATCATAGATATTTCCATTGATGCCGGCTGTACAGCAGCTGCCATAGAAGCTTTGACGCTATTGAATGACCGCAGGTATGCTACCGGCAACAAGAAACGTAAGCATGTTCTGCACCTGGTGCGGGAATCTCTTCATCAGACGTTCGGCAAGCTACCCGGTCTGACCGAACAATCATCCGGAGCTTTCCGTTTGATTAAATATGATTCACGTAGCCACCTGCTCGGTCCGCATGGAGCCGAGACTACTCTCGTGATCGATACACTTGGATTCCCGCCCGAGGGAGAAAACTGCGATGCCTCTCTGCTTATGGATGCTTATTTCAAAGGCTGGCGTCATTTTATTTGCTTTAACTGTGCCGGCCAGCGTTTTACCGGCTGTGGGTTAGGTCCGGAGACCAATGGCGTAACTATAGATGTCTATGACAGCTCCGGCGATTACCTGGGTTCCGGTATCGACGGACTGACTATTTCAGTCCACGGCAATGCCCAGGACCAACTCGGACAGATTATTAAAACCGGTAAGCTTATAATATATGGGGATACCGGTCAGACGTTCCTTTACGGTGCTAAAGGCGGGACAACCTATGTCATGGGTAATGCTGCGGGACGTCCATTGATCAACTCGGTAGGCAGACCAAGAGTCATTATTAACGGTACCTGTCTAGACTTTCTGGCTGAGTCTTTTATGGCCGGCGACGTATTTAAAGACGGCGGATTTGTAATTTTAAACGGGGTATCATTCGACGACCAGTGCAAAATTACCGCACTGAAGGAACCGTATCCGGGCGGCAACCTGTTTTCGCTGGCTTCCGGAGGTGCTATCTATTTGCGTGACCCCCACAAATACGTGGTGAAACAGCAATTGAACGGCGGGCATTTTTTCAAAATCACCGACCAGGACTGGGAGATAATTCTCCCCTACCTGGAGGAAAATGAACGCCTTTTCGGAATCAAGGTAAA
>JGI20214J51088_10001560_pt1 | contig 15615 bp, 13 predicted proteins | sample WetSurMetagenome_FD_51088 | JGI IMG/M metagenome (IMG submission 51088) | reverse complement strand
GGCGTCATCGGCAACGACGCGCTCGAGGCGCTGCCGCTGATCGAAATCATCCCCGACCGGGGCAGCGAGTTCTTCGACTACGCGGCCAAGTACACGGTCGGCGGCGCCCAGGAGATCTGCCCCGCACGCATCGACGCCGAGACGACCGCGCGCGCGCAGCAGCTGTGCGTCGAGGCCCACCGCGCGCTCTTCTGCCGGGGCTACAGCCGCACGGACCTGATGCTGCGCGGCCGCGAGCTCTTCATCCTGGAGACCAACACCATTCCCGGCATGACGGCCACGAGCCTCTTGCCGCGGGCGGCCCGCACGGCAGGCATCGAGTTCGGTCGGCTGCTCGACCGGCTGATCGCGCTCAGCCTCGAAGGCCGNCCGGCGCGCAGGTGAGCGATGATCGTCCGCGGCCCGGCCGAGCTCGAACGGCACTACGAGGAGTTGACCGCGGGGGACGTCGTCGTCGGCCCGCTGCCGGCGCGGGTCCTGAAGGGGGCTTTGTCCGCGGACCTGCTCGAGCGCGGCGTGCGCTTCGTCCCCGCGCTGACCTGCCAGGCCCTCAGCCGCTCCAAGTGCGCGCAGGCGCTCGTTTTCCGCGGGTGGATGACGCCGCACACGCGGGCCGTGGCGCGGCGGGCCGACCTCATGGAGGCACTGGGCGACTATGCCCGGGCCGCGGTCGGCGCGGTCGTCACCAAGCAGGAAGGGATGCACTGCGGGCACGGCATCCGCCGCTGGGAGAGCGTCGAGGCGCTCTACAACACGGTGGCGTTCGACCCGGGCGCTTACCCGTTCGTGCTGCAGCCCTTCCTGGAGGGGATCGGCGACGTGCGCGTGATCGTGGTCGGAGGCTACGTCGAGGCCTACCTGCGGGAGAACCTCTACAACTTCCGGGCGAACATCGCGGCCGGCGGGGCGAGCCGGCCCCTGAGCATGGACCCGGCGGCGGAAGCGCTCTGCCGCGCGGTGATGGAGCGCGGGCGGTTCCCGTACGCCCACATCGATCTGCACCTGACCGCCGCGGGCGTGTGCCTCTTGGCGGAGATCGCGCTCGAAGGCGGCATCGCCGCCGCTCACATCGGCCGGGCGGAGTTGGACCGCCTCAAACGGCAAAGACTGGAAGAGCTGGTGCGCACGTTGGCGACGGCTGAACCACAGGATCGGAGGAGATAGCGATGCGAGTGCTGGTGATCGGCAGCGGCGGGCGCGAGCATGCCCTGGTCTGGAAAATCGCCCAGAGCCCCCGGGTGAAAAAAATCTACTGCGCCCCCGGAAACGCCGGGATCGCCGAGCTGGCCGAGTGCGTGCCGATCCCCGCCGGGGACCTGCCGGCGCTGCTCGAGTTCGCCCGTCATCAACACATCGACCTGACCGTGGTCGGCCCGGAGGGGCCGCTGTCGGACGGGATCGTCGACCTCTTCGAGAAGGAAGGGTTCCGGATCTTCGGGGCCACCCGCCGGGCGGCCGAGATCGAGGGGAGCAAGTCCTTCGCCAAAGCGCTGATGGCGCGCTACGGCATCCCGACCGCAAAGGGCCGCAGCTTCACCGATCACGCCGCGGCGGCGGAGTACCTGAAACGCACCGGAGTCCCGGTCGTGATCAAGGCCGACGGCCTGGCAGCGGGCAAGGGAGTCATCGTCTGTCACACGGAGGACGAGGCCCGGGCGGCGTTGGACCTCGTGATGGTCAAGCGCGAGTTCGGCGCGGCCGGCGACCAGGTGCTGATCGAGGAGTTTCTGACCGGTGAGGAAGCCTCCTTCCTGGCGTTCACCGACGGTCGCACCGTGCTGCCGCTGCCGTCCTCCCAGGACCACAAGGCGATATTCGACGACGACCAGGGCNCGAANACGGGCGGCATGGGGGCCTATTCCCCGGCGCCGGTGGTGGATCGTCTCATCCACCGCNNGNTCATGAACGAGGTCATGATCCCCACGGTCAAGGCCATGGCGGCCGAGGGCCGCCCCTACAAGGGCGTGCTCTACGCCGGCCTGATGATCGACGGGGACCGCATCAAGGTTCTCGAGTTCAACGGGCGCTTCGGCGACCCCGAGGCCCAGCCGCTGCTCATGAGAATCAAGAGCGACATCGTCCCGGTCATGGAGGCCGTGATCGATGGTCGCCTCGACCAGGCCACGCTGGACATCGACCAGCGCGCGGCGGTCTGCGTGGTGATGGCCTCCAAGGGCTATCCGGGGAGCTACCCCAAGGGCCTGCCCATCCGCGGGCTCGACGCGGCCAAGGGCATGCAAGACGTCGCGGTCTTCCACGCCGGCACCGCCCGCAAGCAGGCGGACGTGGTCACCGACGGCGGCCGCGTCCTGGGCGTGACCGCGCTCGGAGACACGGTGGAGGCGGCGATCGCGACGGCCTACGCGGCGGTCGGCGCGATCGGATGGGACGGGGCTTACTGCCGCAAGGACATCGGCCGCAAGGCGCTCAAGCGCCTGGCGCTGGCGCCGGCCGTGGGCATCGTCATGGGCAGCGACTCGGACCTGGGCGTCATGGAGGAAGCCGCCGCCATGCTGAAGAAGTTCGGCATCCCGTTCGAGATGACGGTCGCCTCCGCGCACCGCTCGCCCGAGCGCGCCATGCGCTTCGCGTCCACGGCTCGCGAGCGCGGCGTGAAGGTCATCATCGCCGGCGCCGGCCACGCGGCCCACCTGGCCGGGGTGCTGGCGGCGCACACCCCGCTGCCCGTGATCGGCGTCCCGATTGACTCCTCCAGCCTGCAGGGGCTGGATGCGCTGCTGTCGACCGTGCAGATGCCCCCGGGCATCCCGGTCGCGACCATGGCGCTGGGCAAATCCGGCGCGCGCAACGCAGGCATCTTCGCGGCCCAGATCCTGGCGCTGGCGGACCCGGCGGTGGCCGGACGCATCGATCGGTTCAAGAAAGAGATGGCAGCCGAAGTTGAACGCAAAGCCGAAGCGCTCAAGGACTACCGCTAAAGTCCTGCGGGTCGACCCGCGGGCACCGGAGGCGGGGCTCGTCGCACGGGCGGCCGAATCGGTCCGCGCGGGAGGGGTCGTGTGTTTCCCGACGCGCTGCCTCTACGGCCTGGGGGCGGATGCGCGCAACGAGGCCGCGCTGCAGCGCATCTTCGAGATCAAGCAGCGGCCCGCGGACATGCCGCTGCTGGTCCTCATCAGCGGCAGCGCGCAGATGGCCGCGCTGGCCGAACGCATCCCGCCCGCCGCGCGTCTCCTCATGGAGCGCTTCTGGCCCGGCCGGCTGACGATCGTGCTCCCCGCGCTCCCGGACCTCCCCCCCATCCTCACGGCCGGGAAGGGCAAGATCGGGATCCGGCTTGCGGCCCACCCCGTGACCCGCGCGCTGGTCGAGGCCATCGGGGCCCCTTTGACCGGGACGAGCGCCAACGTCTCAGGCGGCACCGGGTGCCGTCAGATCGCCGACCTCGACCCCCGCATCGCGCAGGGGGTCGACTTGATCCTGGACGCCGGACCGCTCAAGGGCGGCGTGGGCTCGACGGTCGTGGACGTCACGGGCGAGACGCCCGTGATCCTGCGCGAGGGCGAGGTGACGAAGCACGAGATCATCGCCGTCCTCAAGAGCGCCGCCTGAGCCTGTCGCGCGCGATTCCGCCCCCCGATCCTCGTTGACATCCCGCCCGCGTTCCCCTATAGAATCGGCCATCCATCCTTTGTGCCGGAGTGGTGAAATTGGTAGACGCAGAGGACTCAAAATCCTCCGGGCGCAAGTCCATGCCGGTTCGAGTCCGGCCTCCGGCACCACAAATAAAAACAGCGGCTTAAGCTTAAATTCGAGCTTCGCCGCTGTTCGTTTTTATGATCTACAAATTTAATTCTCTCCCAGTTTTCTCCCACTTTTTAACGCGTTTCTCTTCTTAGGCCGTCCGATGAACAACTATGTCTTTCCGTATGGCTTGAACGTGAGCGCGGGTCGGTTGTTGGCCTGGACGGTTCCGGCAAGGCTAACATCAGGCTAAATGCCGCTGAAGATGTCTGCGGCGTCCTCTACCAGGCAACCGATCAGGAACTGAAAAAAGCTTGATGAGGGATAGCATGGGTTCTGGCGGGACTGGCTGAGGGTGGCGGTGGACCCCGTTGTTTGGACAGCCTGATGGGTGCGTTAAGCTCTGAGTCGTTGGGTTATTGAGAAGCATCAGGCAGCCTCAGCGAACGGGTGAGGCAGTCCGCAGTAGGCCTCATCCGGTGTTCGGTCGTCAAGTGAGGAGTGGCCGCGCTCGTGGTTGTGAAAACGTAGCCATTTCTCCAAGCCCTGGCGCAAGACGGCGGGTTATCCGATGGTATTTTCAAGCTGGGTGGGGGGAAATAATTATCAATATATGAGAAAAATGTTTTTGAAGCGTGATATTATGTGTTGACAGCAATTTTGGCCACGTGATAGGGGACAACCCATTAGGAACAATTTTGCGTTTACACGAAGGAGTTTGTTTTGACTGTCCAGATAGTCTCGAACAGCTCCACCGTTGAAGGCTCTCAAAGCATACTGAGAGCACTCAAGCTTATCCGATCGGTTGCCAAACATAACGATCGCGGTATCAAGCTCTCAAAGATAGCTTCTGAAACCGGCCTTCACGTAGCCACCACTCACCGCATCCTCTCTGTCCTCACGAGCGAAGGCATTCTTAGCTGCGACCCCGGATCAAAGTCATACCGTCTCGGAATGGAAATATATCTCCTTGCAGACACGGCGAGACACTATTTCGTCAGGGATCAATTCCGAAGCGCTTTGGAGAAGATTGCCAGGGAGACCGGGGATACCGTTTTCCTGCTTATACGCTCGGGCAACGATGTCCTGTGCATCGACCGGGTCGAAGGCAAATCTCCAATTCGAATGATGACGATCGACGTCGGAATACGGAAACCGCTGGGGATTGGAGCCGGGAGTTTGTCTCTGGTGGCCTTTCTCCCCGATGATGAGTTTGAAAAAGAGCTGGCCGCCAATGCCAATCGGTACTCTCAGTATAAAATGGACTCGGAAAGGCTGAGGTCTTTGGGAATGTCTTCGCGGAGCAAGGGCTATGTGGTCAGCGAAAATCTTTTTCATGAAGGGGTAACCTCGATCGGCGTACCGATCATCAACTCTCAAGGGGCCATTGTCGCTGCGATAACCGTCTCCACCATAAGCCAGCGAATGCCGCTGAAACGGCGTGAAGCCATCGCCAGATTCATCAAAAAAGTGACGGCGCCCCTGGTCGCCCTGCCGGGCAGCAGAAAGAAGATATCCACCAAATAATCATCGGGTTATCCCAACCGGAGATGTGCGACGAAAGGACATCGGACATGAGCGAAAATGCCAAAAGATTCTGGGTCAGGGTCAAAGTGGTCGCAGTTAAAAAACCATGTAAGGCCGGACACAAGGTGGGCGACGAGGTCGTCTTCACGTACAACCAGGTCGAGGGCTCGATGTGTTTCGATGCCATGTGCACGATGATTCCGAAAGTTCACAGCCTTCGCTACAATGCGCGTTTCCCCTGGTTAAAAGACCCTAAAGACCCGGCTCGTCACAGCTGCCCCGACGAGGGCAATGTGGTTTACGAACTCAGCCAGATCACCGGGGAAGATTGAATGCGTGGCGGGAGATGCCTTCTGCCCATGAATCGGGCCCATATGCGCGCGAACCTGCCGCTATGTTGCCGGGAGAGCGCATGAAAGCAAACATGCAGTCATCAGGAGGAGTGTAAATGTACCACATTCACGAGTTCGATATCGTCATCATCGGAGGCGGCGCCGCAGGGGCCATGGCNGCCATTTATGCTCACAGGACCNATCCGGCTTTAAAAGTCGCTGTGCTCGATAAAAGCAAAATAGAAACNTCCGGGGCGGCCGGCAGAGGAATGGACGCATTGAACACAATGGCCTTGCCTCCGTACAGCTACCCCGAGGATGTCGTGGAGCATTTGACCAAAGTCACGGAAGGCGTTCTGGATCAGGAAGTCGCTTACGTGTTCGGCCAGCGCTGCCCCCAGGTGGTCAAAGACCTGGAAGAGATCATGCAGCGAAAAAAGGGCGATTTATTTCCGGTAGACGAGAACGGGAACTACAGGCTGTTTTATCTGCATCCGGTCCAGAAGCCCCTTCTCCAGCCGATGGATGGAGAAGAGATGAAACGCGCCCTGGCCAAGGCCGTGAAGGAAAGCGGAGCGGAGGTCTTCGACCGTACCCCGGCCATTCGAATCGTTGCGGAAGACAGCCGGATCGCAGGCGTTCTGGCATTCAACATCCGGACGGGCCATTACCATTATTTCAAGACCCGGTCGGTCTGTCTGACGACCGGTGCCGCGGGCCGGATGGGGCTTGCCGGTACGGGATACCTGGCGGGGTGCTACGAATTCCCNGGGAATGCCGGCGACGGATATGCGATGGCCTACGAGGCCGGGGCGGAATTGGCCAACATGGAATGCTTTCAGGCCAACTCGTTGTTGAAGGACCACCAGGGGCCTTCATGCGGGTATGTCGCGGCTCCCCGCGGGGCCTACGGCGTCAACCGCCTGGGCGAGCGGATCTGGAGCCATGGCTATTCCTCCGGTGACAGCAAAATGGGGGTGTGGAAGGCCTTCGCCGAAGGCAAGGGCCCCACGTTTCTGAAAATGGACCACCTGCCGGAGGAGAACATTCGGGTCATCGAAAAGATACAGTGGGGCAGCGAACGGACGAGTCGCGGCCTTTTTCACAAAGGAAGGCAGCAGGACTACCGCAAAGAGAAATCGGTGGAATTGGCCTTCGGCGAGGAAATCGGCGTCTGCGGCGGCCACAGCAGCAGCGGCGTTCTGAGCGATATCCATGGCGCCACCAATGTCAAAGGCCTATACGTGTCGGGGGACGTGGATGGCGGCCTTCCCCACTCCTATTTAGGGGGGGCCTTGGCGATGGGGAGCCTGATCGGTGAGCGGGCCGCCGAATTCGCAGGCATGAGCCCCCCCCAGGCGTCGTCGTCTTCAATCCGGCCGTGGATCCGGAAGGAGATCGAAACGTTCGAGGCGCCGCTCAGGCGGGACAAGGGGCTGCCCACGAGCCAGGTCGAATTCAAGGCCCGGACGCGAATCCAGCAGTATCTCAAGCCGCCTAAAAACCCCCAGTACATGGAAATCGCAATCTGGTGGATGCAACGCATCCGACACGAAGACCTGCCGCAAATCAAAGCCGTCGATTTTCATGACGTACTCAAAGTTTTCGAGATCGAATGCATTCTGAACGTCGGTGAGATGATGGCGCGGGCAAGCCTGTTTCGAGATGAAAGCCGTTGGGGGTACCAGCACTGGCGGTCGGACATCCCATACAAAAAGCCTGAGTGGGCGGGAAAGTGGGTCATCGTCCGCAAAGGCCAGCAGGGGATGGACCTGTCCAAGCGCGCGGTGCCCGAGTTGAAATGGGCATTCCCGACATCGATGGAATATTCCTACCCCGCACTTTCGTACGACGTGGGCAAACCGTTTCAGAAGGGGCCCGATTGGAAAAACCCTGAGCGAGACACGTGGATGGAAAGCCATATCAAAGAACAGGGAGCCGACACTCCCCGACGCTTTATGCCAGGAAAGGAAAGTTAAATGGAATGGGTCAGCGCGAACGTCCCCGAGGATCATTCGTATTCGTGGCTCGAGGTGGACCAGAACAGGTGTAACCGCTGCGGGACCTGCATCGACATGTGCCCGATGGATGTCCTGCATTTCAGCCGAACGGGTATTCCGTTCATGAAATACAGAGACGATTGCTGGTATTGCGATGTCTGCGTTTTTGTTTGCCCACGGAAGGCGATTCAAATGAAAGACCTTCCATATCTCATCAGATGAAAAGAGTCCCATATCCGTTTTCGTGGCGGACAACTCCCAGAAAAAGGAGGGCGGTTGAAATGGATAGACCCAGAAGGACGGTCAACACGATTTGGGGGGTAGTGCTCGTTTCTGTGTTTTGTTGGGCATCGTCAGCCCTGAGCCAGGAATTTCCATCGCGGCCGATCACGTTGGTGGTTCAGTTCGCTCCCGGGACCTCTACCGACATTGTTGCGCGCAAGCTGGCCGAAGAAGTGTCCAAGACACTTGGCCAGCCCATAGTCGTCGTCAACAAGGCCGGCGGCGGGGGGACGGTCGGTGTGGCGGAAATGCTGAGATCTCAACCTGATGGATATACCATCGGGTGCGTCAATATGCCTGTTTTGGCAATCATGCCCCACATGCAGGAGGTCCCGTACGATCCCCTAAAAGATATCGCTCACCTCGGTGTGGTGCAACCGTATGAATACGGACTTTATGTAAAAGGGGATGCGCCATGGAACACGATCAAAGAGCTTGTGGAGTACTCTAAAAAGCATCCCGGCGAAATAATTTACGGTACCCCCGGAGTGGGGACCACAAACCATCTGATCATGGCCCGGATAGCGAGAAATGAAAATATAAAACTCAAGCATGTCGCCTATAAAGGGGATGGCGAACTGATTCCGGCGGTCCTCGGCGGACATGTCCACGCAGCGGTCGGTAGCCCGTCGGCCGTAGTCCCCCAGGTGAAGGCCGGCACATTGAAGCTTTTAGTGGTGACGAGCAAGGACCGCTGGTCCTACCTGCCGGAAGTTCCCACCATTCTTCAAAGCGGCTATAATTTCTACCAGACCTCCTTTTTATCACTAGGCGCTCCAGCAGCCACCCCGGAGCCAGTGAGAATAAAGATTGAAAATGCTTTTCGCAAAGCGTTGCAGGATCCGAAAATAATCGCTGAGGCGGAGGAGAAATTATTTGCGAAATTAAACTATATGTCCGGGCAGGAGTACGCCAAGTATATCGAGGAGCAGTACGCGTATTATAAATCCTTCCTCAAAGAAGAAGGGATCACGAAATAAAATGAGAGGGCTGGACAAAATTCCTTGCCTGATCTGGCTCGGTTTGGGCGTCTTTTTCACAGTGGGCGCAAGGAAATACGGGATCGGGTCCCTTGACGAGCCGGGGCCAGGCTTTTTCCCTCTCGTCGGAGGGGTGTCGCTCTGTCTGGCGGCATTAAGCCACCTCGTGCAGTTGATGCGTAAGCCACTATGCGGTGCCAGAGAAAGCAGTCTATGGGGTGAAGCTCATTGGGGCCGGAGCGTTGCAGTGGCAGCCGGCTTGGTTCTATACGCTTTTGCAGTAGATTTTCTTGGATTCATCATAGCAACCTTTTTGCTGATGTTTATTCTGTTTTCTCTCTATGATCGTACGAAATTTATTTTTGCAATTGCTGGAAGCTTATCCGTGGTTACGATTACTTATTTTGTTTTCTCCATATGGCTTAATGTTCGATTCCCAGCAGGGATTTTAAGAAGATGGGGGGTATGAATGTGGACACCTTAAACCATATTCTATTTGGCTTTCAGGTGGCCATCCAGCCCACCAATATCGGTTATTGTTTCGTCGGCGTTCTGTTGGGCACATTGATCGGCGTGCTGCCCGGAATAGGCCCCGTTGCCACGATTTCCATCCTTTTGCCGATTACCTTCAAGATCCCTCCCGTTGCGGCGATCATTATGCTGGCGGGCATCTATTACGGGGCGCAATATGGCGGTTCGACCACCTCAATTCTTTTAAACATCCCCGGGGAAGCCACCTCGGTCGTCACCTGCATGGATGGCTATCAAATGGCTCGCCAAGGCCGGGGGGGGCCTGCCTTAGGAATGGCAGCGTTCGCCTCATTCATCGCAGGCACATGCAGCCTGGTTGCAATGACCTTTCTATCAGGTCCTTTCACCAATCTGGGGTTACGCTTTGGCCCCCCGGAGTATTTTGCTCTCATGATTTTGGCGTTGGTCATTCTCATATACCTGGCCAAGGGTTCAATGCTGAAAGCGGTGATCACTGCACTTTTTGGCCTATGCCTGACCTTTGTCGGGACCGATAATCTTTCCGGAATCCTCAGATTCACACTGGGGCGCATAGAACTGTCTGATGGTTTCGATTTGGTTCCCCTGATCATGGGGCTCTTCGGCCTTTCTGAGGTACTCTTAAATGTCGAACAGAATATGAGACAGGACGTTCTCAAAGATAAGATCACCCACCTGTTTCCAACCAGGGCTGACTGGGCTCGCTGCAAATGGCCCATATCGAGGGGGACTGCCCTGGGATTCTTGTTAGGCATTCTGCCGGGTGCAGGGCCGATCATCTCGACCTTCGTCGCATATACTGTTGAAAAGAAAGTGTCCAAAACCCCTGAAAAATTCGGCACGGGGATGATCGAAGGGGTGGCCAGCCCGGAGGCGGCTAACAACGCTTCCGCGCAAGGGGCCTTCATCCCTCTATTTACCTTGGGCATCCCCCCCAACGTCACGATGGCCATCCTCTATGGGGCTTTGATGATACATGGGCTCCAGCCCGGGCCCCTNCTGATGAAGGATCATCCCGATTTCTTTTGGGGTGTCGTAATAAGCATGTACATCGGCAATGCCATGTTGCTTGTTCTAAACTTGCCGCTTATACCGCTGTGGGTCAAAGTGTTGAAAATTCCCTACCCGGTTCTGTTCCCCCTGATCGTACTCTTTTGCCTGGTAGGAGCCTATAGCCTCAACAACTCTCCGGCGGATGTCTTGATCATGACTGCCTTCGGGGTCGTCGGATACTTTATGAAAAAATTCAACTATGAAGCAGCTCCCATGATTATGGCATTTGTTCTAGGACCAATTCTGGAGTTGAATTTGCGTCGTTCGCTGGTCATGTCCGATGGGTCATTCAGCATATTTTTCACTCGCGGAATTTCTTTGGGAATACTAATATTNGCCGCGGGGCTATTAGTAATTTCTCTGATGTCGAACTTGCGCAAAATAAAGCCTGAAACGGAGGAAGTGGTTTAGACTGCAAAAATCGAGCGAAAAACCTGCATGTTTGACTCAAGCCTTCCGGGCGGAGCTTGATCTCCCGCTCAGGCGGAATCACCCTGCAGCCGGCTGCGGGGTCGTTCGCTCCAGTCTCTTTAAAAGTCGGTCAAGCCCCGGATAGTCCACCTTGCCATTGTGGCGCCGGTCGACCGGGATGCGCGGTAGGACCAGCAACCGGTCGATATGCGCCCATGCCAGCTTTGATTTCAGCAGGTCCAACTCCGCAGGGGGTGAATCCGACGCCGGTTCCACCACGAGCGTTCGTCTGCCGCCGGCCCGGACAAAGGCCGCGCGTCTCACGACCGTGAAGCTGCTGGCGGCGGTCTCGACCGTAAACGGATACAGGACACCCCGCCGGTCGTCGATGCGCGCGGTGCATCGCCCCAGCAGCCAGAGGCTACCCCCCTGGTCCACGCAGCCGGCATCGCCGGTACGATGCCAGGCTTCCCCGTCCACCTTGAACTTGGTCTCGCGATCCCCCTCGCCGCGCAGGTATCCCTTGAGCACATGCGGACCGGAGACGACTATTTCGCCGGCTTGCCCCGGCCCGAGGCACAGGCGCTTGAACTCGGGTCCGCCGAAGGGCCCGATGGGGATCCCCCAGCGGTCCGGCAGGATCCGCACCCGCGCCGCCGAGACCGGGCGCCCGGCAAGCAACCCGCCTCCGGTATCCATCGCCGCCCGATCCTCCGGCCGCAGCTTCACCCGGGGCAGACAGGCGATGGGCTCGGCCTCCGTAGACCCGTAGACGGCGGTCACTTCGGCCTGCGGGGCTGCCGCCTGGATGCGGTCCAGCAGGCGCGGAAACACCGGCGCACCTCCTGTGCAGATCCGGCTGACACCGGTAAGCTGAATGCCGCGGCAGCTGCAGTGATCGACGACTTGCTCAAGGAACGCTGGCGAGGCCTGGATACACGTGACCCCAAGCTCGCGGGCCTGCTGAGTGATCGCAGCCGCGTCCACGGAGCCGGGGCGGCTCAGGTCGCAGCCGGGGATCAGGCTGGCTGCGCCGGAGCCGAGGTTCGCCAGGACGAAGATGGGAAGACCGCTCAGGACGAGATCGCCGGGTGCGGTCCGCAGCTCGGCCGCCAGGCTCTGCTGCTGCGCAGCCAGCAGCCCGTGGCTGCGCACGGCGGCCTTCGGCGCACCGGTGCTTCCGCTCGTGAACGTCACCAGGGCCGGGGTGTCCGGGTCGCATGGCGCGACTTTCGTATACGGCGCATATCGACTCAACTTGCCCCAGGGCCGCGCGCCCGGCAGGGGCAAACGCCAGGTGCCGAACGCGATCGGTATGCGCCGAAGGGCCGGGCTGATGCAGCGCAGGAGGTGCGCTTTCGGGGTGGCGATAAGCGCCTTGGGCGGGAATATCTCGCAGCAGCGTTCGATGTGCTGCCGGCCGGCCGAAGGATCGAGGAAGACGGCCGCCAACCGGAGACGGAAGATGGCCAGCAGCGCCACGTATAGATCGATCGACATCGGCACGAACACCAGAACGGGGTCGCCGGCCTTCAGGCCGCCCGCTCTCAGCATGGCGGCCGCTCGGGCTGCGGCGTTCTCCAATTCCAGGAAGCTTAGCGCGAAGGGCCGGTTCTTGCGCCACTCAATCAGGACGGAGGCGCCGGGCCTCTGTTCGACCTGACGGGTGAAGAGTTCGTAGATGTTCATGTTCGCACGAGCTCCTTTGCAAACAGGGCATAGGACCGGATCGGCCGGGCGAAATGAGCGGAAATCCGCCCGGAGGGGTTCCCCTCGCGGATCAGGGCATGAATGACATGGAGAAAGCCGCGGCCGGCCGCGGCCGACTGGCAGGCCGCNACGAGTTCATGCCCCAGCCCGACGCCTTTGAACGCCGGNGCAACAGCNAGTGTTTTCAGGACCACCGTGTCGACCGTTCCCCCTCGACGGGCCTGGAGGATGTCAGGCAAAGCGAACACAAAGCCGACCCTGGTCGTCTTGACCTCCGCCACCCAGGACAGACCGGGGATGAGACACGGGCGCAGCGGTCTATGAATCGAAACGAACTCTTCCTCGGGGATGGGGGTGAAGAGCAGGTTGTCTTTGAAGCTCGCAAGGCACAATGGGTAGATTCGGCTCAGCTCCTCTTCGAAACGATCAAGCTCCAGCGGGCGCAGGATAATGCCGAGGCCTGTAAATCGCCCGCGATGATCCGGGGCCGGGAGCGGAGGATCGTCCAGCCGTCCGGTCATGGCTGAAAAATAGCGGGCCAGGGGTATAAAGCCGGAAAGCTCGAAGTGGCCGGCCCAGCCCGCCGGGAAGTCNGGCTCCAGGAAAAAGGCCGGCCGCGGGCCCGTGCNCGTCACCAGACGGTAGCTGCGCCATGTATTCCCGTCCATGGGGCCGAGTGCCACGCTGCAGCCTCGGGCGGCGAGATCCCGGCAGGCCGCCTTCAGCAACGCAGAGCCCGCCGTCGCGGACCCGGCGGCATAGTGGCCGATGATGCCCGGCCGGTGGCCGGGCAAGGGCGGCGCTGAGCGCCACCACAGGGAGCAGCGCGCCGNGATCNCACCGTCAGGATCGAGGGCCGCCAGATGGCCGTCGGCCCGGTGTGCGGCCACGGTGTCGGCTGAAGTGCCGGGCGTTCCGCAGAAGCCGGCAAATGCGCTCAAANCCTCAGTGGTCTGAATGTGAAAACGCTGGCGCATGACCCGCCTCAGTCCTGTTCTGTTCGGCGGTGCCGCGAAAAGCGGAGCATGAGCATGGCTGTCACGCAGGCCGACACCGCGGTCACAAAGTGAAGCATCAACACGGCGGCCGGGAGCCCCAGGTAGACCCTGAGAAGCAGGTACCCCGTGATGGGGATCAAAAAATTGTCGGTCCCCCTTCCGGCGGCGGCTTCGACCAGGGCCAGAAGCAACGCGAGGAGCAGCGCCAGCAGCAGGGTCGCGGCGGGGTCTCGGTCCCCAAAAACCTGCAGCCCGATCTGGGCGCTGAAAAAGGCTGTGATGAAAAATGCCACGGAGCCTTCCACCGTCTTGGTCCCGCCGGCGGCCTGGAACCGATGCCGGCCGCAGCGCTGCCCCACCAGGGCGGCGGCCGAATCGGCAAATGCGAGGACAGCCATCGGCACACTGAAGAGCAGCGGATCGCCCTGCGCGACCAGGAACAGCAGGCCGGTCGCCAAGACAAAATAAAGCTCGCCGCAGGATTTGCGGTCGACCCCCTCGACGACGCCGCCGACCCGGCGCCGCCACGCCGGAACCCCTTTGACAGCCAGCAGGCCCAGCAGGCTCATGGCGGAGAGGATCATCACCGGCCAGGCGCTATGAAACAGCCACGGCAGACCGAGCGCCATCAGCCCCCCTCCCGTGTGAAGCAGCTTCCGCGACCATTCCGGGTTCAAAGACAGCCGCTTCTGCAGGCCCGCTACGCCAAGCATCCAGGTTGCGGCCAGAACCAGCATCAGCAGGATGGAAAGGGCAGGCGTCGGCATCACAGGACCTCCTCCACGTTCAGGGCGCTGTAGAAAAATGCCTTGTCCGTGCGCAGAAGCCCGGCAGCCAGCTCTTCGAGCGGTCGCAGCCGGTGCGCGAGGCGGTCCGGGCGCCGCCGCGGCGCCAGCAGATTCCAGTAGACCAGCCGTGCCCCCCTGCGGCCGGAGGCGATGAGCTTCTCCAGAAGCCGGTGGGCGTTGCGCTCCGACATGTATTCAAAGATGTCGCTCAGGTTGAACCCGTCCAGGTCCGACGCCTCCGGGGTCCCCATGAACTCCTCGAGGGACTGCACGCGGCAGTCCAGCCGGTCCAGGTTCTCTCGAATCGCCTGGAAGTTCTCTTGGCGCAGGGCGTACGGCAAGGCGCTGCGGTGGCATCCCAGAAGCAGCCACTGCAGGTAAGGGTTGGCGCCGGGGTCGAGCGCGCTCAGGGCGTAGCCGGCGCGTTGAAGCAGGTGCTCGGAGACGCTGCCTTCGGCATAGTCGAAAAAGCGCGGATCCCGGCCCAGACGGCCAATCACGGTGCGGGAGAAGAACGCCCGGGCCAGCCAGCGCCAGCGGCGGTTGTTCCACTCCGTGTCATAGAATTGCTGCCGGCCGCGCGGATCGCGCGAACGAAACAGCCTCTCTACCCGCGAGCGCGGGTGCACAAGGGGCAGCACAACCGTGCGATAGAGGCGGAAGAATTTTTCCAGCTTGCCGGCGGCCCCGATGCCGTGCGCGAGCTCGGACCGGCGACTGTCCCAGAACGCTCGCATGCCGGGGACAAGATGCTTTCGGCAGCGCTCGTAGAGCCGGATTCGGCAGTGGCTTGCGGTCGAGCCCATGAGCTCCAGCACCTCGCCATGGTCGAGCTCCCGGAAGGCGGCGACGCGCAGCGCAAGGCAGGCGATCTGGGCGTGGCTCACGTCCAGGGCCACTAGCCGGCGTGGGCTGCGGCTCAGGATCGCCAGAACGTTGTCGCCGGCGGAGGCGATCGACACGTAGGTGCCGCCCGGCCGGACATTCAGGGCCGCTAGCAGCACATCGGCATCTTCCCAGCATTGGGCGTAGCGGATGCCTGCAAACTCGGCTTTGGTCTCAATTTCGCAGATCATGGCCGCCCTCCGTTGCTTCCGCCCGTAGTTTGCGCACACATCCGGCATTGCCGTCGACCAGCACCGTATCTCCGGTCTGCAGCCAGGCCGCGGCCCCTGCGAGGCCGACCACCGTCGGGAGCCCCATCTCGCGGGCCACGATGGCTGAGTGCGACAGCAGACTGCCGCGCTCCACCACGAGCCCGGAGGCCAGCGGGAACAACATGACCCAGCCCGGATCGGTGCGCTCGGCCACCAGGATCT
>JGI20214J51088_10001559_pt1 | contig 15627 bp, 17 predicted proteins | sample WetSurMetagenome_FD_51088 | JGI IMG/M metagenome (IMG submission 51088) | reverse complement strand
TTTTTTTTAAGCCTCAGTCGAGGATTTATCAATCGCATAATGAGCAAACTTGTAAACGTAAACCATCTGACCAATGTTTAATCCTTTTTTTCCGTAACCTTCAAAAACAACTTGGTTTCATTAAATCATACTTTCTCTAAAGCGCACAAAGGAATAGTTTCGATGACGAGTCCAAAAGTTGTACACTGCTGGATAATATGTAAAAAAATATTCAGCGTTTCCTTAGTCTTCAATGCACTCGTATCGATTGGTTGCGCTGCAGGAATCCTATCAGGTTTCTATTGGCGTTACCAAAATTGGCATCCGTTTTCTCCCTACCTTGTAAGCGCCGTAGTCTTTTGGGTGCTAATCGTTGCCGCAGTGATTAACATTTTTCCAAGCGCTGGACTCGGGCGTTCCCTTCATACTGGCAGGTTGTTCTTTCACCATTACTTTTACGGTTTCCTTGTTTTGATTTTCTCATCAATCTACATTGTATTCTTTACGCCTGTCTCTTTGCTTAACATTTTTTTCGCAAATAGCACGCGTTTGGACGTTAACACTGGTAGAGTTTTCTTGCTAGGCGGTTTAGCTTTGGTTTTAGATGACTTGCCGGATGTTCATGGAAGAATTGAATCTTCCTTAAACTGGCTAAAAGCAAAAGCTGGACAAGGCGGCAAACTTGTCTCTGTAGTACATATTGTAACTGGAGCAATTACATTCTATATTTTTGTCGCAATGACTTTAGCTATGATTTACGACTCAACATCTTTTACAGTGGCAAATTTGATTGTCCTTGTCTCAGCGTTTATCACTGGTGTTACCTCGTTTATTTTTGTTAAAAGAAGCGTTTGGTTAAAACTAAGTGCTGATACCTAATTATCCCACACTTGTTAGTTTCTCTTGCAATAACAAATTTCATATACAAGCCCAATAATGTAAAACGAGGTGCATTTCATAATGAATAATGATTCATATTTCAGTAAGAAACTTGAAGCAATCAAAGTTACAAAACAGAAACCAATCTCTCAACTTCTAAAAGAAATGGGCAAAACCGCATATCAAGGACGCAAACTGGGCGAAGCGGTTGACGTTTGGGAAAACATGATAAATTCAAAGGACACAGTCATCGCCATGGGTTTTGCAGGCTCTATGAGTACAGCGGGGCAATGGACTATTGTTAATTGGCTTATGGAAAATCGCTTCATTGACGTGCTGGTTTCCACTGGCGCAAATGTCAGCGAAGACATCGTTGACGCCATGGGTTTAGGCTACTATCAAGGCAATCATATGGTGAACGATGAGCAACTGCTTCACGACGACGTCAACCGTTACTATGACGTTTATGGCAAAGAAACCGACTACCGAGAAATGGAAACCCTTGTAACAGATTTCGTTATGACCTGCAAACAGGACTACAATTACACTTCAGCCGAATTCTTGTATTTACTTGGTAAATATCTTGGCAAAAAGAAAATCCCTGCTATCTCTGCAGTTGCAGCAGCCAACGGCGTCCCAATCTTCAGCCCAGCTATGGTTGACAGCGCTTACGGCGAAACCTTCCTTTTAGCAAAAAACCAGGGACACAACGTCCACCTCGACAGCGTCAAGGAATTCGACCAGTTTGTAAGCATCGGCACAAAAACCAAGGAAGTCGGTGTCGTCTACATCGGCGGTGGCGTTCCTAAAGACTTAACTCAGCTCATCGCCATTTCCGTTTCACCAATGACAGAAGACAAAGGCGTCAAAGGACGAAAAGGCGGCTTACGCAAAAGCCTACAAGAATACTACTACCCCCACAAATACGCCATCCAAATCACTACTGATAGCCCCCAATGGGGTGGATTAAGCGGCTGCACACTCGAAGAGGCAATCAGCTGGGGCAAAATCAACAGCCAAACCGGAACCCGAGCAGTTTGTTATTGTGACGCAACCATCGCACTGCCACTAATATGCCACGCGCTAGCTGAACGAGTTCCAGAAAAACGCAAAGGGCCAGACATGAGCTGGCTATTCAAAGGCGTACAATAAAACGCCCAACTTTTAGTTTTTATTTTTCTTCTTATCTAAACGAGTTAAAAGCGAGCTAGCCATTATTGGCATTATCACTGTGGCGTCGCCTTCTATCATGATGCGTTTGGCTTTTTCACTGATTTTTCCCCATGAAACTGCTTCTCTTGGGCGCGCGCCGCTGAGGCTGCCATCCCACTCATCCGCAGTTGAGATGTAGACAACGTAGTCTAAGCCGTCTTTGAATTGGTTCCACCAAATCGTGTGGTGCTTGCTGATTCCGCCGCCGACGATGAGGGCGCCTGATTTTTTTGCATCGAAAACGATGTTGTTTAGGTCCCCTTCGTCTTTTAGCAGGTTAATTCTGAAGTCTTTGTGGTCTTGGCTAAAGAACCATAGTTGGTAGCCTACTGAACCGTCGGTTATTCCCGGGATGAAGACGGGGATGTTGTTTTTTGCTGCCCAATAGAGAATTGAGGTTTCGTTGCAGCAACGTAGTCCGATTTCTCGGCAGAGTTCAGCAGTGGAGAGTTCTTTTTTGCCTTCTTTATAGAAGGCTTCGAGCATTGGGATAATTTTTTTCTCAATTATTATGCCGTAGCTTTCGTTGGGCACAAGGACGTTGCCGAGGCGGTTTAGACCTTCTCGGTGGAGTTTGGAGTCGTTCATGATGAAGCTGCCTTTGTAGTAGTCTTTCCAGCACCGCGCTACGTCATGATCTAAGGTTCCACATGTGGTGATTAGAATATCGATGAGTTTGCGTTTAACCAGTTCACGGATTACACCGCGTGTTCCTGTTGCTACAATGTCGGCGGGGAAAGATAGGAATTTTACGCAGTCCTTAGCGTTGATCATGTCTTCCATGATGCTGACGCCCGTCGCAAGCTTGCCTGCGGTGAAACCCCACGCTTCGTTCATTTGTCCAACAAGTTCATCAACGGACATTTTCTCTGTAAGCTGGTAGTCCTTTACAGGTATTTTGTGTGGAACTTTAGGCATACAAACTGTCTCCTACACTCTTGTTTAAGAGACATAAAATAAATAGGTGTCGAAAACCCGAGGATTATTCTGAAAGGTAGTTGATTATGCGTTGGTAAATGTCTTTGTCGTTTGAGTCTTCGTAGCCTGCGTAGATGCTTGGGTTATCGTTGATTTCCACAACGACATAGTCACCGTTGACTTCTTTGATGTCCACGCCATAAAGTCCTTTTCCAGCGACACTGCATGCCTTCAACGCTACTTCTCGAAGCCTAGCAGGCATATCCCGCTTCTCAGAACTTACTGTTCTACCCCAAACCACTGTTGGTTTGCCGCGAAGTTTGGCGCCGTGNTTCCATTTGCCCTTTGGAATCATGTACTTGCAAACGTATAGGACATCGTTGTTTAGTACGCCGACTCTCCAGTCGAAGGCTGTTGGCGTGAATTTTTGGATTGCTAAGACATCGGATTTTTTAAAGAAGCGTTTGGCGACGTCGCGAAAGCTGGTTTCGCATGCGGCTTTCTCAACGTAACGTGAAAAACTAGTATAAGGTGCCTTAATTACGACGGGTTTGCCGAGTTCGTCAAAGATTTCGGTGATTTTTTTGTGGTGCAGCTCGTCTTTGTTTAGAAATACGGTGGGGATGCGTGGCACATTGTATTTTTCGAATAGGGCGTATTGGTGGATTTTGTTGCCGCAGATCTTTATGGATTCGGGGTCGTCGACGACCTTTAAGCCCAGTTCCCAAGCGGTTTTGGAGACAATGTATGATGTGAACAGTGGGTCGGTTGTTGCTCTTATGAAAACAGCGTCGTAGTTGGGTATGTCTTCGATGTTGTCGCGGAAAAGAAAACTGAACTTGTGCCCTGACTGTTCTGCTGCAGCTTTGAAGTTTTGAAGGGCGCCTTCCTCTCTGTGGTCAGTAAAATTGTATTTTTCGACAAAGCAAGCGATCTTAGACACCGATGTGTTCACCCTGCTGAGAAATCAGCATAATCTCCTTCGAGATTAACTCCTTATCACTTTTAGACAGTTCTTTTTCCTTCAAAGGTTCAAGACCACATAGGAACGCTTTTCCCTCTGCTTTTTGAACATGTACTTTGCAGATTGGAATCTTGAAGAGTTCATAAACCTTTTCCGTGATAGCGCTAATTTGTTCATCTTGTAGTTGGCTTTTGCCCAAGAAAGATTTGACGGTGAAAATTTCACCCATAAATGGTTGAGCGCATACTGTAAACTTGTAGTTCATTCCTAAGCTCTTCATCGCCCGATATAGAGCGCTCTTGTTTTTGGCCACTTGATATCCTTCATAAATGAATGGGTTAACTGCAAAAACCACCACAGGCAATTTGAGTTCAGCCATTATTTTCTTAACAGAATCCGTAACCAGAAATGGCACAGTTGGAATTTTGGCTCTTGCCGCGCGCAATAGAAGAATTGGTGTTCTGCTGGAGTCAATGATGTTCTCGCAAGATGGAATTACATTGTTGCCTAAAACTTCCGCATGCANGGATACATAATANCCTGTTTTTAGGTAGCGGTATTCATAATTGATGTTGATGGTGGTATCTTTAATCGATGATTCGAGAAACTGTGACGGTTTTAGCGTCTGTAAATCATCATCAAGGTCGATGTTAGAGACGACCAACACTCATGGTACACCAGTTAATGAGAAGGCGTTATTCGTGCAGTTATATTTAAAATTAACTATTAATATATCAGCAATCTAAGTTAACGCTTAACAAAAAAGAGGCAAAAACAACGTATAAACCGCTAGAAGTCCTGGGTCCAGAACATGAATACTCGCTTGTAACCAATGACCTAAAGCCCTTGCCAATTAGCGATAAAATTATCAAGGATTACTGCGGAAAAATCATAAACTTTATCGAACAACCAAAATTCACGTTTGGCAAAGAACTGCAGCTTCATGTGATGGAGATTAAGGCCAATGATCCCTTCAAATCACCCTTTGAATTCGAGGAAACCATGCAAAATGCTGTTACGGCACTTAATCAAATCGTCCAAAAACACAGCGCCATGTTACTTGGAACGGGCATGCATCCCTTGCTTAAACTGCAAGATACCTCCGTCTGGTCACACTATCATAAAAAAATCTATCAGCAATACGGCAAAATCTTCAACTTATACCAGCACGGATGGCTAAATATCCAAAGCTTCCATTTGAATTTGCCCTATCAAAAAGAAACCGACGCCATTCAAATCCACAATCAACTCGCAAACCTCTGCACCTACCTCCCCGCAATAGCCGCTTCTTCACCGATTTTTGAAGGCAAAAAAGGACCAGACATCGATAACAGACTTCAATTCTACAATGTTAACCAAAAAGAAGTATCTTCAATAACTGGCGACGTTATCCCCGAATACGTAACCTCCCTTAGACAATACAAGCAAGAAGTTATTGGAAAGTACTCAAGGGATTTAGCAAACAAAGGTGCAGACAAAACACTGCTGAATCGGGAATGGGTTAACTCAAGAGGAGTAATTTTCCGATTTGACCGCTGTGCTCTCGAAGTCAGGGTAATGGATGAGCAGGAATGCATCAAATCGGATGTAGCACTGGCATGCTTCGTACGTGCTTCACTTCGGGGCTTAATCGCCTCAAACGCTGAACTTTTAGCCCGCGACCTTTTGGTAAAAGACTTCAATGCTACCGTTAAGGATGGATTAAACGCAGAGGTCTCAAGTCCGCATGGCAAAACAGCAAGGCAAGTATGCAAATACTTCTTTGATTTAGCTCAGAAACATTCAACTGATGATGAAAGAAAGTACTTGTGGTTAGTAGCAAAACGTATTGACGAAGGCAACCTCTCGGAACGTATACAGGCAAACGTTTTGAGGCGTGCCCAGAAAACAGATTTCCATCAGGCAACCATTGATATCTATTCAACGCTTATTAAGAGCCTAGCCGATAATCAACCCTACCTCTAAAAANCAAGGGAAACNTGATGACTGAAGACAACAAAGGAACCACTTATTCNTATGACGTATGCAGTGGATGCAAGATTATTTGTTGCCAAGACGCCAAACCGCCACTAAGCGAAAGCCGCAAAAAAATACTCAAAGAATACTTAGGAAAGCAAAAAATTAACGTTGACAAAATATTCACAAAAGAAAGTTATTCCTATCCCTCAGTTGATGAGCAGGTTCTATGCATATTTAATAGCAAAGAAACCAAGCGTTGCATAGTGCACTCTGTTAAACCTGAAACATGCCGCGCAGGACCCATCACTTTCGATATCAACTTTAAAACTAAAAAAGTCCAATATTTCCTTAAAAAAACTGAAATCTGCGCCTATGCGGGTGAATTATTCAAGAATAAAACCGCTTTCAAAGAGCACTACGAGGTAGCAAAAAAAGAAGTAATGCACCTTATTGAGGAGCTCTCTGCAGACGAGTTGCGAGAGTTAATGAAAATTGATGAGCCACAAACTTTCAAGGTCGGGGAAGACGACTTGCCCTTTGACGTGGTTAAGAAACTCGGTTTATAAAAAGCCTGCGTCTCTGAGCTTAAGTGCAATACCAATGTTACCCTTAAATTGCACTTTACCCGTGAAGAAGGCTTTTTCAGCACTTAGTTTTCCATTAACCATATCCAAGAAATCATTCTCATTCATTTTCAAAGTTAAAGTCGGCGACAGATTTGTTCCTTCAGATATCTGAAGTTTTTGGTCTTTTATGATTACTATCCAGTTACCTCCCTCAACGCCAGTTATATTTACCTGTACAATGGTGTCGATGCCGTTTGCTTTTTCAGGTTTAAACCTTAAGGGTAAGGTTGTGTCGAAGAAGTCTTTGGGTGTGTTTGTTTCCATTGTTTCAGCCCGCAAGTTTTCAGCTATTTTACTCGATTGAGTTATTGAAGGTTTTGTATTTCTCTACCGGAAGAGGTCTTTTTCTTTGGCTCTGGTCAACGATGTTTCAGATGCTTTTTCGTCCATTTGGTATTGGTAGCCTCGGATGATTGCTGCCGGGATGCCCTCGTTGGCTTGACCAATTACAAGTTCAGCTGCCGAAGAAAGCTCATCAGCAATGGCAGTTTGTTTTATTCTAAGTACATAGCCAAAGAGGTCTTTTTCGCCTCGCCTATCCCGTATTGGTTTGAACCCTGCCACGCCAACTGCGACGTTAATTTCACCTAGTCTAAATGGTCTNCCATGNGTNTCAGAAACAATAACTGCAACATCTGCATTTGTTAACTTCTTAATTTCTTTCCTGATGTTTTCTGCGGAGGCGTTAGGGTTTTTTGGCAGGGGCACGACGTTTCTGTCGCCTGAAACGTTAGAGCGGTCCACTCCTGCGTTAGCGCAAATTATGCCGCTGACGGTTTCTGTTATTATGCTGTTTTGTCCGATTCTTACGATGTCTTTGGTTTCTTGCAAGATAACTTCGACTAGGGCGGGGTCTTTGTTGGTTTTTTGCGCTATTTCTTTAGCTTTTTCTGAAGGCTTAACTTGGTCTAGATTGATGATGTTTCCTTCAGCTTTCGAGACAACCACATGAGTAACTACGACAACGTCGTTTTGCTGAATTGGAGTGTTCTGTTTTTTTGCCGCTTCAACAATTAACTTGCCTAGGTTGTCTCCCTTTTTTATTAGTGGTAAATTCTCTACGGCGAATACTTGAACAGGGTTCACGTTTCTTGCCTCTTCTTAAAGTTGCTTATCAAGCTATAGAACTTAAGTTTATCTCGGAAATATTTTGGAAATAAAAAATGAAAAAGGGTTAGATGGAAACATTTGAGAGACCCATAAAGGGTCTAATGGTTTGCAGTTTAGTTTCTGAATTTCTGCAGTTTCTGCAGCATCAGTTTGTCGCCTTCAGCGTCACCTGCACATGTTGCAATGATGCCGTCGACTAGTCCGACAAGTTTTGATGCTTTTTCTTCAACTGTTTCCATTGTTGCTGCGGTTGGCCATCCGATCATTTTGACGGTTTCTACGTTTTTGTCGGTTCCAACTAGGAAGTATGCGAACAGTGGCTTGTTTAGTTTTTTGCATTCGGCTGATACTGCTTTGAGGGCTTCAAATGAGTCGTCGGTTAACCTCATGAAGTACACGAAGTCCCATGGTTCGCGAACCCGTTCAAGAGTTTCTTCAATTGAGCGTCTTGCTGTGAGTAAGCATCCGAGTTTTAGGTTCTTGGTTTTTACGTTAGTGCGTATGAAGTCTCTTGCTGCTTCGGATGAGGGCAACATCGTTATAGGTTGACCAAACTTTGGGTTGTCTCCCATGGTGACTGCTAAGCCGTCTAAACCAATTATGTCTGATGCTAAAGCTAAGCCTCCAACTTCAACTGGGCCTTTATACTTTAGAATGAATATTGGTACGACGTATTTTTCTGGGTACTTGTATTTGAGTAAGCAGCTTACAACTACGCCGCTTGGCGCTGGAAAACCTGCTGCACCGTCAGTTACGTTCCATCCATCAACTAANTCTTTGAGTTCGTCTGCAAGCTTTAAGAATTTACGTGTTGGCACAAATTCATTTAGTATTTTCATGGAGATTTCATCTCAGGTTAAAGAGGTGAGATGTTTGGGTTAAAAAGGCTTTTGCATACTCGCAATTTGACTTTTTAGATTAACGGTTTCTGACAGATCGTTTTCGAAAACAAGCATTATTTAGCTTTGTTTATTGCTTCAAAGCTTTTTTCGGCTCGTTTCCGCTTAAACTTGGATAATCTAGCAATTTCTTCTCTGTCAGCCATTTCTTTGGTCACGTCCAGGTTTTTTATCAGCTTTTCCCCAATCTTTGACCTTACAATTACTGTCGAATACCCTTTTTTGCTGCCAACGGAACCCACAGAAACATCGGCAAGTTGTGCCGTAAAGTCTCCACAGTAAAAGCACACCTTTTCCGCAGCAGCATCGAGATCGTTTACTTTGCAACTATAATCTTTTCCATCAACAAAAACTGTGAATTTTCCTTGTTTAACCTGAATTTTTTGGACTTTCTCCAAATCAACTCCCAGTCGTGATTTCACTTCTTCTTTTATTTTCACGCAGTTAAAGGCTTCAAAACAGAACAACCCAATAATCGTGATTTCGCAATCATTTTTGAGGGTTTGCTGAATCTTTCTTGCCGCTTTAGCCTCGCAGGGCGTGCAAACGACGGCTATTCGCTTTTTACCTTGGCTTATTAGCTCGCGCAGTTTTTTTGTGACATTAACCTTTAGGTATTTAGTGCCTTTAGCCGCCAAAACGTCACATGGATTCTCAGCAATAACCGCTTCTGCACAATATCCATCCGCACGGCGAACAACTATAGCTGCATCAAACAATCCTTTCTCAAAACCCTTAACCAAAAGCGTTGATACAACTCCTCCATCCTGACCTTCTATGTCAGTTTTTGCAGAAAAAATGTCACAGTAGAAGCCTAAGTCGTCGTCTTTTGTAATCTCGAAACAATTTTGTTGAATTTCTCCTTTGTCTTGGGTTTTTTCAGCTTGATTATCAGGCATTTAGAAGTTCAACCGATGTTTTCCTAAGTTTAGGTTAGGTTTTCGGGCAAATAAAGCTTTAAGCTTCCTGAGTGAGAGATTTGTACCCAAATAGGCAGGGTTATTTGGTGAAAAAACAAAAAATCAAGTACATCTTTGGCAGCGAAGTTTTGCTTGACCAAATCAAGGTTTTGTGGGAAGCCCTAAATAGATACCATTTGGGTTTATCGACAAATTTTAAGCAGCACTATCGAAACATGACTTTTGAGAAACGAAAAGCTGGTTTATTGAAAAAAGCTGATGCGGGAAAAATGAGAGTTGATTTAGCTTTCGATGAAAAGTCGGGGCGAAATGTCGGGTACTGCGTGAGTAGCGTTAGCTTGGAAAATATAGGTGAAATCGAATCAATTTTCGTCGATACTGCTTACAGGGGCATAGGAATTGGGAACAGGCTTATGAAAAAAATGCTCTATTGGATGGAACAAGAAGAGGTAGTTGAAAAAATCGTGGAGGTCGCTGTTGGTAACGAGCAAGCATGGGGATTCTATGCACGGTATGGTTTTTTGCCAAGAAAAACAGTGCTAAAACAAGTAAAGCGGGTTGCTCATGAAAAGACAGATAAGATTTAATGGCGTTTTGTTGCGTTAAATGATCAAATATGTTTTCTTCGAAGTTTTGAGGAAAAGAAAGGCTGATGAGGAGGTGTTGTGGCGTTGATCAATTGTTTATATGGTTTGTTTATACATTTTGGCAAATTTGATCCATCTTCAATAAGGCTTCAAAGCCTTATTCTATAATCAAACCCCCGCTGGAAAATGAGGTTACAGCAAGAGTACACAATGCCAAGTGCCTTCTATGTTAGAATAGGCTAAAGTGTGTTGAGAAGGTTTTAGTTTAACGTTTCCATTTTTTTATTCATGGAAACTGAAGCCCGCAGACTGAAATCAAACACACTTGTTCAAGGCGGAAAAGTCGCAAGAAAATCTTTTGCTATACAACTGATGGTGGGTGTAGCCGAAGTCTTTATTGGAATTTTTACGTTAAGTGTCGCATTAATTGCTGACGGTATCCAATCCTTTGCCGACGCGGGAGTATCTCTTATCGTGTGGATTGGTCTGCGCATTTCAAGAAGAGCGCCTGACGGCAAATTCCACTTTGGATACTACAGAGTTGAAACATTTAGCAGTATAATTGCTGCGTTGTTTATGGCTGCCTTAGGGGTGGTAGTGCTATACGAATCTTATCAGGAATTCCTTAAACCCACAGCAATAGCCAACGCAGAGCTTGCCCTCGTAGTTGCTTTTTTAGCAACTGCAGTGTCATCAGTTCTTCTAATTTACAAAAGACGCGCAGCCAAGAAATATGCTTCCCTGGCGCTAAAAACAGACGCTTCCAACTCAATCAAAGATGTACTCACATCCATAACAGCCTTTGTGGGTATCGCTCTGGCCAGATACTTCAACATCATTCAGTCCGATGCTATTGCAGGAATAATTATTTCATTATTCGTTTTCACGATGGTGTATACAATAATGAAAGAGGCTTCTTTGGTCTTGATGGATGCTTGTCAATGCCCAGAAATCCTCACAAACATCGAAAACATTGCTAAAAATGTTAAGCAAGTTAAGCAGGTGCATAGTCTGCGAATGAGAAAATTAGGACCTTACCTAATTGGCGATCTGCACGTTGTGGTTGATGCTGACTTAACAGTTAGAGATTCGGGCAAAATAGCCTACGAAATAGAAGAACGCGTAAAAAAGGAATTTGATGAAGTAATAGAGATAAAAGTCCGAATCGACCCAGACGAACCTATACCAAATTAAACGATGCCATTTTTGATTTCTCTGTATTCCTACCTGCTTATTTTTCTTTGCATTATTCAGGTTATGGTCGATTTTCGTGATGTCATCCCCAAAACCATTTTTTCTCTCTTTTTAAAGAACAGTAGCAGCATTGAGTAACAGCGAGTTTTGAAGTGAGTGGATAGATTTCAAGCAACAAGTGCATTTTTAAATTCTTTGTTGTATAAGATGTGTTTACGGAAGCTTAGAGATGAAAGTAGCCAGCCACGTTTTCGAATTGATAGGTCAGACACCCATGGTCAAAATAAATAAGATAAATCCAAACCCTATGGTTGAAATCTACTCAAAAATTGAATGGTTCAACCCCATGGGGTCGCTAAAAGACAGAATAGCCTTAAAAATGATAGAAGCGGCTGAACAAGAAAAGAGATTGACTAAAGACAAGATAATTGTGGAAGCAACTTCTGGAAACACAGGTATAGCTGTAGCTTGGGTAGCAGCTCTAAAAGGCTACAAATGCATAATCGTGATGCCCAAAAACGTTTCCGAGGAACGCAAGAAGATCTTGGATTTGTTGGGTGCTGATTTAGTCTTTACCGATACGGAGGGTGAGGCAATTGTAAAAGCAAGGAAAATTGCAGAAGACCCGCAGTATGTAATGACTGATCAGTTTGCCAGTGATATAAACTGGAAAACGCATTACCAAACTACTGCGCAAGAAATCTGGGAGCAAACCAATGGAAAAATAACGCATTTTGTAGCAGGGATAGGAACTTCAGGAACTATAATGGGTGTGGGAAGAAGACTGAAAGAATTGAACCCGAGAATTCAAATCATTGGTGTGCAACCCTCGAAGATACACAGCAAACAACAAGGACTGGTTAGTCTGAAGGAATTCTGCCCAGAAATCTGTAGAGTCAATGAAGCGGTAGATGAAATGATAATGGTTGAGGATGAAAATGCTTTAAGGACAACGAGAGATCTTATTGTTAAAGAGGGTCTTTTCGCTGGGATCTCCTCTGGCTCTGCGATGTATGGGGCAATTCAAAAGGCTCGAGAAATTCAGAGGGGCTTAATTGTTGCTATCCTGGGAGACCATGCCTTCAAATACCTTAGTACTGAACTTTTTCAGCAGCAAACTGAACATAAGAAGAAATAGGTCAGTGCACGCTAAATACAAAGAAACAAGCCAGCGCATAACGAGTGTAATAGGAATATGCAAATCATCATTTTTCGCGGAGAAATCTCCGAGCAATAGTCAGTGATTAATCATACTACTATTTGAGGTCCACATGGTAAGATTAAAAAGACCTCTCCTGAAACCCTCTGAGGCTTTCTGGGACTTTTGCAATGATTACAAATTTGGAAACGAAAGCTATCGCCTGCCCAACAGGCTAATGTTTTAAAATTTTAGATTACTTTTACTTCATAGATGAAATTTGTCAATTTTTGGTCTGGTTAAAAATAATAGTTCTCGATTTGCAGAATCTGCCATCATCTTTAGTGATTTCAACTTTGTCTATTTTGTCGCTAAACCAGCCTATTTTGGCTGTCTTTCTGCAATCAAACGCTGGAACAAAGGGCTTGATATCTATTAGAGGAGTTCCATCAATGATGTCTACATCTTGAACATGTAAGTTATTGTTTTCGATTCTTGTTAGTCTAACTATTGATATGCCGATTTTATTTGGTCTGGCGGGTGAGCGTGTAGCGAATACTCCATGGAGTTTGTCATCAAGGAATGGTTTCACCAATAAGGAGAAGTCTTCCTTTATCAAGTGAAAATGGTAGAGCAAAATAAGGTGCGAAAAACCGTCTAAGTCTAGTAAACCTTTAGCATATTCGGGGTAAATTTCCAACGTTCCGGTGGCGCCTTTTGATGCTACAGCTTGTATGGGAACGTTTTTCGGCTCTTTAAACGGGGAATGAACGACTCCAATGGGTTTGTAAGTTAATGTGCTCAAATTTACTTGACTCCTTCGAATTAATTATAGAAAGGTTCGGCGCACAATTAAACACTATTAAAAAGTGGCAACTAAGGGTTGGGATATAGTTAATGCATTGACTTTTCTATGCCTAAGGCTATTTGCCGAAATCATTTTTGATTAACTTTTTTTACTCTACACAAAGAAGAAGCGAAAGCATGATTAATCGCTGTCTAACTTGACATATAATTTGCCTGCAGTTAATTTTCGTTTAATTTACTCCCATTTTCCGCCTATCCAAATTTTCTTGTTAGAGCGACTACAATAATGGAACTGCCAACAATGTTGCCTAGCAACAAACTATTCATTAGACGCCAACCGAGCAAGAACTTGCAAAGTAAAGCTGTGACCAGAACGTTCAGTAAGAAACCAAATCCATGCCCCATCTCTCTGTTACAATTACAGAAAAACCAACAAGTCTTAAATTTGCACAACAAAGAGCACTAAATATTCCAGAAACCAGCCTTTAATTAAAGAAAGAATTATATTCGTGATTTTCTTGATACTTTTAATGGCGATTATTTTGGCGAGGTTTGATGAACTTTCTGGAAAATATGTTATTTGTGCCGATGGTTTTGACCTAGGGAAGGTAAATGAAGTAGAAATTGACACTCATACTTGGCAACTTACCCATCTACATGTTAAATTGTCAAAATTAGCATCAGAAGACCTGGGATTCAAAAAAACATTCACAAGCCTCACAAGTTCAACTGTCTGCTTTCCTATCTCATTAGTTTCCAAAGTTGGAGACAATGTATTGCTAAATAAGTCCAAAGATGAATTAATTAAACACCCAGAAGTTTCCGAGTGCCCATAAATAATAATAGAACTTAGGCGTAATTCCATTGTTGATCAGCGTCATTGAAATAGGCTTGTTTTTGGCTGAAAAAAAGAATACAATTGCAGAATAGACTCGCAGGAAATCGATTCTTCAGCCTATTAATGTGTGAGATATCGTCGTGTGTTGGATGAGCTTATTTTTTAAAGAGCTAAACTTGCCCTCGGTGAAATCTTGCTCAACTTTAATGGGTTGTCAAAGAAGCCTTCCCTGTTCCAGTCATTAAAAGGGCTAAAGGTTTCGAATTCGACTGATTCTACACTCAAGAAGCAGACAAATACAAGGATTATGAGGCAAGACGGCTTGCGAAACCGGATAGGAAACGCAAAGTCTGTGCAGAATACCCATTCAAACTCCTACTCCAAGAGAGATTGCATATGTTTTTGATCTACTACAGGCTATACATGACCTCAACGCTCACATGAGCCCTCTTCGACATATAGACCAAAGCAATGTGCTCAAAGATATCTATAAACTTGAGCACCACGTCAAAGAATTCCTACACATCCCTAACACGCTTCATGACAAGACTGAAAGGCTACAAAGTATAGAAGAAAATGAGACTATGTTTCCAGAGTTCAACGCCTTCATTGACGCGACAGAGCAGGAAATTCCCAGACCAAAGAACCAGCGAAAACGCAAAACGCATTACAGCGGCAAAAAGAAACGTCAAACCGTCAAGACACAGCTGACTGTTAACTCTAAGGGAGTAATTATCCATAAGACTGCTCATGCTAGGGGCAGCACGCATGACTACTCTTTGTATAAGCAGAGTCATCCGCATTTGCCAAGCAAGGTCAGGCAAGGATTTGATCTGGGATATTTAGGAATCAAACTTGATTTTCCAGATTTGAATTGTGCTTTGCCTTTCAAGAAGAAAAATCCAGGAAAATGTACAGTGGCTAAGGCGCAAGAGATGTCAGAGGACAGAAGGCATTAAACAAGATGCTTGCCAAGAGCGGATAGTTGTATGCGTATAAATAGTCGGCTGAAGAAGTTTCTGATTTGGTGCGGTGAGTTTAGAAATCGGGCAAAACGCTATGATGTCATGACAGATATCGTGAGCGGGCTGATAAACGTCCGCATACTTGGAACTCTAACGGTCTAAAAAAACAAAAAAGCTACAAGAAGCAAGAAAAACCAACAAACCGTAATAGCGCCTAAGGTCTACTATGATTTTTTGAGGAAACGTAAATTAGGTTGAAAAGAAATTTTATTTCTAGTTTGTGATTGTATGAAAGTTGCTGTTTCTGGTAAAGGCGGCGTTGGCAAGACCCTGATCGCTGGAGGTTTAGCTCGTGGTTTTGTTGAACGCGGATTAAAAACTATAGCGATTGACGCAGATTCCTCACCAAACCTTGGTTTAACCTTGGGTTTATCAGCTGAAGAAACCCGCAAAATAGTGCCCATAACAGAAAATAAGCCACTGGTAGAGTCTAAAACGAGCACAGGCTACAATAGCATTTATAATTTGAATTTCACCGTAGACGACATTGTCAAGGACTACTCTATACCAACTCCTTTGGGTGCAAACTTAATTGTTATGGGCACGGTGCAGGCGATGGAAGCTGGTTGCAT
>JGI20214J51088_10001558_pt1 | contig 15633 bp, 12 predicted proteins | sample WetSurMetagenome_FD_51088 | JGI IMG/M metagenome (IMG submission 51088) | reverse complement strand
ATCCTTTTCAACATTCCGTAACAGGAACAGTATCGTGTTTTCTAGCGCGTGCTAATGATATTGGCAGAATCAAAAAGCCATGGATTTTAGGTAATTGATTGCTAAATAATAATTTTTCGACAGTAAAAAGCCTCTGCATATCTGGTTGGTGAATTTGATTCCATTCCTCGTAGCGTAAGAATAGCTTGAAATGTTTCCTCATTGAACCATTTTCTTTCCTTTTGGCTTGGAAAGCATTTCATAATCAGATCTATTTTTCTTTTAGTTACAAAATCATTAACATGAGCATATACATTAGGTGTCGACAAGTCTCCATCGTATTTTGGAATTTCATATTCTAAAACCAAGTTATTCCTAAATGTATTCCATGTTAAATTTGAAATTAAACGATGATCTTGATGAGCATCATTAACATAATGGGTAAATATTATGTCAGGCTGAAATTCATCTTCTAATTCTTCGAAGTAATCTTTGATTTTTTCTCCAATGAATGGAAAATAAGAATCCCGAAAATCTTTTGTAACAACTTTTTTTGTTTTAACTTTTGCTAGAAACTTCGTAGCACTTTCAGTAGCTTCTTTTTGCCTTCGCTCGTTTCCACTGAATACAACCCAATATAACTCAGTTTTTGGTACTTCGTCTATTATCCTTAGCAATGTTGCGCCACAACCGATTTCTATGTCATCGGGGTGAGCACCTAAACAAAGAATTTTGGGTTGCTGATTCAATGCAAATAAATTAAGTTCAAACATCAATTATCATATAACCACTTTTATTGAGTTGGCTAACCATACTTGCCAAGGAGCCTTGCCGTTGGCATACATCTCATCAAGTCGCTGCTTATCTTTGAAAGTGTCCATGCAAGCCCAGAACCCGTTATATTCATAGGCAACTAGCTGTTGTTGTTTTATTAATCTTTGAAATGGCTTTTCGACAAGGTCTTCACCGTTTTTTATATAATCAAATATTTTGTTTCTAAAAATAAAGTAACCACCATTGATGCGCAAGTTGGATTGAGAAATAGGGGTTATACCTCGAACGAGCCCATTGTCATCTGAAGTTATGGCATGATAAGAACTATAGGGTTTGACTGATAGGAAACACCCTATTTTCTTTTTAGCAGTAAAAAAATCTATTTGGTCAGTCAAATTAAGCCCAGTAATTCCATCACTATAATTGGCTAAAAATATTTTCTCTCCTTTAAGATATTTCTGTACCGCCTTTAGTCGCTGTCCAATGTTTGAGTGCATTCCGGTTTCTGCGAAAGTTATTCGCCAATCTTTTTCGAAATCACCAATGGGTGTTCGATTTCTTCCTCCATTTGAAAGAACAAAGTCATTTGAAAGGCAACCATCATAATCTAAAAAGTACCTCTTGATTTCTTCTCCTTTATAACCCAAGCAAATTATGAAGTCCTTATNACCGAAATTNGAATAATACTTCATNAGATGCCAAATTAATGGTTTCTCACCTATNTTGACCAAAGGTTTAGGAATATTTTCTGTGGATGGGTGTAATCTCATGCCCAAACCCCCACAAAAAAGAACNACTTTCACCTATTTCCACCATTTTAAGAATCTATGTTTGGGTCGTACACTTTCACTTCTGGAATAGGAATTATAAAACGACCACCCCACTGTTTAATATATTTTAATTGACTAATTATTTCCTCTTTTATATTCCAAGGCAGAATGAAAATGTAGTCGGGTTTTGTTTTTTCAATTTGAGACGGTGGAAATACTGGGATGTGAGTTCCGGGCAGAAAAGTCCATTGTTTGTAAGGATTTCTGTCAACAGTGTAATCTAAGAAGTCGGAGCGAATCCCACAGTAATTCAGAAGCGTGTTTCCTTTACCTGGTGCTCCGTAGCCGGCAACAGATTTTTTTTCAGATTTTATCTTTATAAGGAAAGCGAGTATGTTCCGTTTTGTCGAACGTACCTTTTCAGCAAATGTAAAGTACTTATCCAATCTATTGTACCCTTGTTCGATTTCTGTTGATTTTAGATTGGTTACAGTATTACTAACTGGGTTTGAGTTGTTGTCACTTTTGCAAGCATATATTCGTAATGAGCCTCCGTGTGTCGGTAATTCTTCGACATCGAAGATCTTTAGACCGTGTGCTGCGAATATTTTTTCAACTGTTAAAAGAGAAAAATACGAGAAGTGTTCATGATATATTGTGTCAAATTGGTTGCCATCAATTAACCTCATTAGATGAGGAAATTCCATAGTTATTACCCCAGAAGGTTTCAACAATACTTTCAATCCTTCCACAAATCCATTAAGATCAGTTACGTGGGCGAGAACGTTGTTTCCGATAATCAAGTCAGCATTCTGACCCTTTTCTGACAGATTATTGCTTGTTTCTAGTGTAAAGAAATTTACCATGGTTGGAATTCCATTATTTATTGCTACCTTTGCAACGTTTGCTGCGGGTTCAATGCCTAATACGGGTATAGCTTTCTTTACAAAATATTGAAGGAGATATCCATCATTGCTGGCTATTTCAACTACAAGGCTGCTATTACTGAGATGTAGTCTTTCAGTGATCATATCAACGTAATTTCGGGCATGCGTAAGCCAACCATCTGAATATGAAGAGAAATATGCATATTCACTAAAGATTTCCTTTGGTGAAACAAATTCTTCTAATTGGACTAGAAAACAGATATCACATACATAGGTATGTAATGGATAAAATGCTTCCATTTGATTCAAGTGTTCCGGTTTAACAACGTTTTGACATGGTGGTTGCATTCCCAAATCTACGAAGGTATACTTCAATGGAGCATCGCAAAAACGACATTTTGGGGGGCTTCTTTCTTGTATAGTAATACTCTCCACAAGAGACTTTATGCCTTGACGCGACTTATTTATTTTGTGGATTTTAAATTAAGATAAAAAGAGATAATAATTTAATAACGATTTCAACAATGAGGATAAAAGCCCTTCTACCTTCTCTTAAGCCGCTGAATACCGACTTTAAGTTCAAACGACTGCGACTCAAGCAACTGAGCTTAATAACTCTTATAGTTTCTAATTCCGTTTCCTTTTGTCATCAAAGTATAATCTTTTACGACCGCAGCATTGGCAAAAATCATACTAAACATGAGTAAGCTAAGTACTATCGTGGTTAAGTTTATGCCCCATGGTAAAAAGTTTAGAAGCAAACCGATTAATATAATCAAAGCTAAACTCATAATGACACTCAAAGCAATTCGCTCTTCATTGCTGAGATTTGTGGATAATTCTGTTTTTGGAACATTAACTGGAAAGAGCACTTTTAAGAAAGTATATCCAGGCAACCATAGAACAAATATTAGTCCGAAAACATTTCTAAAGTAATTCCATGGATAGAAGCCTTCTTTAATCAAGATAGTGAAAACCACACTCATTATTGCGATTGTAACAGTTGTCCAATACCACAGTACCTTATTGGTTCTCATGTAGGTCGAAAACTTTAATGTGACAGACAAAGAGGAACCGACAAGTCCAATTTTTTCTTCATCTTGTAGTTTCAGAACAGCATCAAGTATCTCTGTTTGTGACCAGGGCGCATTTTCTTGTACAAGAGTTATGAGTTCTTTTACTGTTTGCGGTCTCTTTTCATCAGCAATATGTATTATTGTCTCTGTCAACTTATCGGCTTTGAAGTTACTAGTCAATATGGTACATCCTCGAAAAGGGATTATTTCTAACCTATATAAAAACAGCACCAAAATCTCCCATGCGCGATCGATAAAGTTTTCCTTTGGAGCATGCACGGGTTTTATGTTGTGAAAGAAGATAACTGATCAGTTGTTGAGCAAGCTTGATCCATCATTATCTATAAAAGCGAAGGCAAAGTGCTAGAAATCAGTTGTTTCCAACATAATGATTGGGAGAGCTTGTTTCCAAACTAAAAAATGGTTTAATTTTATTAAGTACCGAATTTAGAAATAGAAGGCTTTAAGGGCAGAGATCATTTGCATATTAATTAATATAATAAAAAAAAGAAAAGAGTTGTTTGGGGTTTTTTTAGTGGGCTATTTTTTCAATTTCTTTATTGTTATGACACCGATAATAACCCCCGCTAATATTGCCGCAATGATTCCNCCGTATAGTAGAGANGAGTTNACTGAGTTGTTNGTGTCATTAGGCGTTTGCGTCGGTGTAGATGAAGGAATAGTTGTTGGATTGGCAGTTGGAGTTGGAGTAGGCGATGGAGATGCAGTCGGAGTAGGTGAACGAGATGGTGCGGGAGTAGCAGTTGGAGCTGGAGCAACTACAAAATTAGCGATTATTGTTCCCGGTCCATTTATTGCTGCTGTCGTAGATGAAGAAGTTCCAAATTGAAAAGTAATGTTTGTTGTGTTGCTAGACCAAGAGGAAAATCTGTAGCCGTAGTTTGCTGAAGCAGAGATCGAGATTGATCCAGCATCTTGCCAGACAGTAGTTCCTGATGGAGTAGTAGACCCGTAGNTTGNAGGATCGACTACAAATGATACCAAGTACTGAGTCTTCCAATTCCAGGCAATNGTAGAAGTTGCATTGATNGTAAAGGTTACAGCTGAAACCGTACCTGTGGTAGGAACACTACCAGTCCCAGACCAACCAGAACANACATACTGTGTAGTNTTGTCAACGGTAACAGGAGATGCAACGAANCCAGAAACACTTGATCCACTATCATACCAGCCGTTAACTGGAGAAGGAGTACCATAGGTTGAAGTTGAAGTCAAGTAGTACTGAGTCTTATAAGCCCCAATGGCGGTCGTAGGAGCGGAAGCAGTCAAGACTGAATTAGTGCTATTGCCTGTTACGCCAGTAATTAGACATTGTTTGCCGTTTGGAGTTATGACCATTTGAGGTATATAACTGAAGGTATAAACGTCGCTTGCATTTGCCCAGACTGTGAACCCAGATATACCATAGTTAGTACCGTTAACAGTTAATACTGTACCTGAAACGTCAGAGCCTAGACCCAATTGGGTTACAGTTATGTTGTATTGAGTTTGCCAATCGGTTATCGCCGTCTTTGGTCCGTTCATAGTGATTGGGTTTGATCCAACCGCATTCCCTGTAGTATCTCCACTCCACCCCGTCATAACGTATTGTATGCCAGTATCACCAGGGACAGTTAACGAGTTTATAGTAGCAGTCGCAGAACTACCTGCAGCATACCATCCTGCGCCACCAACAGTTCCATGAGTAGAAGACACTGTCAGGTAGTATTGTGTCTCCCAGATTGCTGTTGCGTTTTTAGGGCCAGTCATGACTATTGGATTTGAAGGTGAAGAACTGCCAGAAGCGTCACCGCCCCAACTGGTAAAAACAAACTGAGTACCAGCAGACCCAGGCATCGTTGCCGGAGTAACAGATGCATACTGAGCTGTTCCTGCAGGATACCAGCCCGAACCGCTTGCCGTACCATTCGGGGAAGTAACAGTCAAGAGGTATTGAGTCTGCCAGTTCCAAGTAAGAGTTGAAGGTGCATTAATAGTGAAACTTACAGATGAAGCACTGCCAATAGCAGGAATACTACCAGTACCAGACCAACCTAAGCATACATATCGGACACCGGTACCACCGGAAACTGGAGTTGTAACAAATGCAGTAATAGGTGTTCCACTATCGTACCAATATGAACCATTCGACGGAGTTGACGTTTGGTTTGAAGTGACAGCCAAGGTGTATTGTATTTTCCAGGATGCTGTCTCTGTTATATTGTCAGTCATCATTACTGAAGCAGGGTTATTTGGACCTGTGTAGCTACCAACCCCTATTCCAGTCCATCCTTGAAAGATATATCGCATACCTGTAGTATTGGCGGGTGATGAAGAAGATATTGTAATATTTGACGCTATTGCATATTGGCCATTTGCAGGTGTAACCGTCCCGTAGTTGGTTGATAATGAAAGTGAAGATGTTGTACCAATATTAAGAGCTTGGTTAACGGTTATTGTGGGGATGCCCTTGGAAAGTATGTAGTCGACAAATGCAGTGAAATTCTCTGTGCTAATTGTGTAAAGGGTGTCATTTACTCCTGGAAGCACGTTATGGAATGTGAAAACTGCCCAACCATTTGCTGAATAGACATTGTCCACTGCATTTTTAAGCCTAGGTAAAACTGTGTTGTCACCTGTCTCTGATGCATATCCAGGCAAACTGTAAAAGTTTGTGAAATTAGTCCAGTTATTAGGGATTGGAAAAGACCGTAAATCAAGATTATTCACATAGGTTCTATCTGATCTGTAATACTGGGATACAAAAGAATCAACAGTATTGTTTGTGTCTCCGTAGGGAGCAGCAAAGTTGTTTACTGTAAGCCCATAAGATTCCAGAGTTTGTTTGGAGCCATAAACCTCTTGAATTATTGAAGAGGCAGACATTTGAGTGAGGTGTGGATGGGACTGACTGTGGCTGCCTATTTCATTGCCGTTGGCTTGCAGCGTTTGGAGATTCGTATGACTCATAAACCCACTCTGGTCAATAGAGTTGGTAATTACATAGTATGTTGCCACCATCCCTCTAGCTTGAAGCAATGGATAGGCATAAGAAAATTGGTTCTCAGTACCGTCGTCGAAAGCTATGGAAATAGCTCCATGAGGGTTTTCTGCTTTAACTATGATTGGACTCGGAAAAGATGATAGAGTAATTAATATAGCCACACATATAATTATCAATACTGTTTTCTTCATCAGTTAATACCTCTTTTGGATATTCATATGTTTTATAATATTTTGTCATACTAGTATATATAGAATATTACGACTCTGAATCAATTAATATGGAAATTTTTGCGGATGCAGTCGACGAGTTTATTAGTTGTCTTATTAAATAATGCGGATGCCTAAGTGGCACACATTCTGGGTATAGACTTATTTCGGCGTAAATATTGCAGATTGTCTCGTCAAAAAGCAGATATTCAGAAATTTTTGTATTCGACAATAAAGGATTATTTTTCTTTCAATAGGATAGAATCGTTTTATTAAAAGAAATTAATCAAATGAAAATTAGGTTCAACCTTTTTCAACATACGAATGATCACTTGAATCACTCTCTATTTTGTGTCCATATCCATCTTTATGACCCTTAATAAACCCATAACAAAACGCCGAAGCTTTAAAGAAATTGTGAAAGGGCAAGAGAAATGAGAACCGCAGAACTGTTACCCTATAAACGTTAAGAGCTTGGATAAATCCGCCTGCCGCACGCATTATTGGTAACATCCGCCACATTATGACTAATTTTGGATGCTTATGTTTAATGTAATGTTCGCCATAACCCCACCACACATACTCTTTCCAAAGGTCACCCCATTTTCTTCGAGCTTGATGGTAAAGCGTGCCTTGGTTCGAAACGAGTAACCACCCATTTTTCCAAAGCCTATAGGATAGATCTCTATCCTCCGACGCGCCTATTATATGCTTGTCGAAGCCTCCAGACTGATTTATAGCTTTAACACGGTAAATCCCCCTAGTAGCAATTGCACAGGGGTTTTTTTCTTCATGTTTATTTTCGAAGACGCTAAGGTTTTCGAGAACCTCCACAAACCCTTTTGTTAAATTTATATTCAATTTCCCCTGAGCAGCCCCCACCCGATGATTTTCGTCCATAAATTTTACCTGTTCCCTCACGTAAGTCTGAGGTAATACGATATCTCCATCAACCCATATAATATATTCACCACGAGCATTATCGACCACAATCTGTCTAGCTGTTCCAAGCCCTTTCCCTAGATCACTATAGTATCTTGTCTGGATGTCAGAGGTTGAGAGGTTATCAGTTATAATTGATAGCGATTTGTCGCTACTCCTCCCATCAACAATAATTATTTCCATTAAATTATGTGAGAAATCTTGATTGATGACACTTTGAACAGATTGCCTTACAGTAGCCTCTGCGTTTCTAACACAAAGTCCCAGAGTAACTGCTACATTCATCATTTTTCTACCTTAACTTGTTAGAGTTGATTTCAAGTTCTTTAATAAATTTCGATGTTCTCAACGTTCGAAAATAGAAAACTGTCCGCGAAGCTAAATGAAAGAGGATTCAGCATCTCGGCTCCATATATTTAATTAAATAAATTCCAACAAAGGGTAAATTATCTTCATAAAAATATTGTAACTGATAGAGTATGGCGTCTATTTGTCAGGTTCTTATTTGAGGTTGAGGTTAATGAGATTCTTTTGTATTGTTTTGGGGGCACCAATGGTTTATTGTTGAAAAATCGCTTGTAAATAGTTCAGTTTGGTAATTCTTTCTTACTTGGGAAAAGTATTAACTTTTTGTAATCTACAATAGCGCATACTATGCCCAAGTTAAGGGAAAAAAATCGAATTTCAGTTATCGTATTCGATAATATGGATACCGATGTGTCTCATCAAATTCTTGGTTACCTTAATAGAAGTACGTCCGAAGCTAGTACTGTCCAATAAGTACTGCTCCACATCATTGCCAAATAACTTCCAGCCCTCTCTATAGATCCATTTGAATATTTCACGATAGCACAGTATTCTTTCTGACAACTTTAGCGGTACGCGGTTTACCGAATTGAAAAATTCGTAACAGTTCTTCAAGTTGGTATAGTTGAGCCAGCTATTACTTGACCACCAAGCAATTTGTGCATCTAAAACTTTTGAAGATTTGAATTGCTGGTTTGAGCAGAACTTTCTGGTGTAGGCTTGTGTGTGATCTCTCCTCAAAAATAGATACTCAGGGACCTCATGTAATCGGCCATATAGACTAAGTTCTACAAGCAAATTTGCGTCTGCACCGCGNTAATCTCCATGTAGAGGTGTTCTCATAAGTATATCCTTTCGCATTACACCAAAAATAGGCCAACAGGGATTAGTCATTATGNTTATTAAGTCGCCGAAACGTTCTTGAATTCTTGAAGAATCCATTCTCATTTTATGATCATATGTACCTACCAGTAATCCCTGCTCATTAATACGACTTGATTTAGAGTGGCACAAAACTATGGATGGATTCTTGTCAAGAACCTCAACACATTTCTTAAGGTACTCAGGTGCATGAACATCGTCAGCAGCAACCCATTTGAAATACTTGCCTCTAGAGAGTTTAACAGTACGATTATAATTTCTAGGCGCACCAAAATTAGTTTCATTACGATAAAAACGTACGCGATTATCCTTTGCAGCGTATTCATGACAAATCTGGGTTGTTTTGTCGGTTGAGGCATTGTCAGATATGATAAGTTCGAAATCGATGTATGATTGGGCAAGAATAGAGTCTAAAGCTGCTTTCAGGTACTTTTCCCCATTGAACACGGGCAAGCCAATGCTTACACAAGGTTTGTCGTTACTCAATTCGTGTTTTAGCATGTAGATTCCGGCACTAATTATTGCTTTCCTTGTTAATAAAATATTAAATGCTGATTTCTTTAATTTTACGATGGGCGAATTCATGACCATAACCTTTTTGATGCCCTTTAAAGAAGCCAAACCACCATGCTGTAGCTCTAAAAAAATTGTACGAAGGAAGGAAAAAAGCAATTTTTCTACCTGTCTCTTTGAAAACCATTATTGAGCGTATAAGACCCCAAGCATATGATATCGGCCAAAAATAGATCAACATCGATTCATTTAGCTTTCCGTGTTTATGATAGAAGTAATGCATTCCGTAACCATACCAAGAATATTGTTTCCAAAGAGTCTTTAAGGTTTTTTTGAATTCATGCTCGAATTCAGCCTCGCTTTTGAAAAGCGAATACCCAGCTGACTTAATCTTTGCCGTGAGGTCTGCATCCTCTGCTGCTCCTTTTATTTGAGTATCAAAATCTCCTGCAGCTTTAATCGCGTCGACTCGAAATATGGTTCCACCTGTCCCTAATGTTTGAGGATTTCGTCTCCAAGTTCTGTGTATCCCGATTTCGTATGCACTTGAAAACGAAAGGTCTTCTAGTTCGGCGATTGGACTTTTACTCACTTTGCCTTTCATAGTACCTTGTGCAGCGCCCAATGAAGAATTCATTTCCATTAGCTCAACTTGTTTTTGAATAAAATTCTTTGAGAAAATCATGTCGCCATCTATAAAAAGCACAAGGTAACCGCAAGCTTTGTCAATAACCATTTGTCTGGCTATTGTTAAACCACCAACAGTCGTAGAATATATCCTGAGTTTCAGATCCGCTTTTAAAAAAAGTTCTCTAATAATAGGTATTGTTCTATCTTTGCAACCATCATCTATCACAATTACTTCCATACGTTTTTTATCAAAAGTTTGGTTTAATATACTAAGTACGGCCTCTCTGATAGTTCTTTCACTGTCTTTAACGCAAATTCCTATAGTGATATCCACGATTTCTTTTAATCCTTTTTGAGGCATTATTAATATGCTCCGTACAAATATTTCAAATAGAACGAGCCTTGACGAAGGAATAAAATAAGGTGTCTATTTTCCCTTTTCGCTATCAATAATATCTAAAATTTTTTCGTCCAATTCAATATCAAATTTTCTCGCAAACATTTTTGAAGAGGCCAAAAGGTTATCCTTGTCCTCAACAGTCAAAGTAGCAGGGAGCGCAACTCCTTTCTTAGACCAATCAATGTATCTTAAATTATCATTAATCACAGTGTCTCTTAGATGTGAATTCATAAGAATAGTATGGAAGAAAAGTTCGTCAGGAATAAGGGAATGCTTGAAGAACTTTAACAAATCAGCTTTTTCCTTTATGTATTCTAAAATGAAGTCAACATGCTTCTTGGTTAAGCAAAACCACATCGATCCACCATATGGTTCAAGTTTGTAAGGTATCTGTTTGTTGATTCTATGAATCTTGATGAGCCCTCTTGCGTCATATTTTGAAGACTTTGAGATCTTATTAAACACTTTTTCATACAAAATAAGAAGAGAGTTTTTGTAATATGAATACTCTAACCTATCTAGACCGCCTCGTTTTCCCCAACCTTTCGGGGCACCTATTGGCAATTTGAATTGTTCCAAATAGGCAAAGCTTTTTTTGTGTAAAAAACTCTTAATTGAATCAACAGATTTCAAAGGATAGCATTGTCCAGATAAATTAATTAAATAGTCATATTCAAAGCTATCAAATTTCTGCATCGAATCAAGCATTGCAGCCACTAACTGAAAAGTACCCCAAGCCTTTCCTGAATTAAATGTGACTAAAAAATTTATACCTCTAAATTTCGATAGCTCATTATTCCAAGTGTCCTCTGAAGAATTATTCCCGAAGATAATCACATGGAAAAAATCTGATGACGAATAAATATTAGTTATCAGTCTACTTACCTGTTTCGGATTCTTATGCACTAGCAAACTGTACGCAATTTTAGTCATTCAAATACCTTTGCATGTTATAGTACATTCTACCACGAATATATAAAATGAGGATGACCTAATTTATGGAATGAGTTGCACATATTACTTTCTTGCAATTTTGCGCAACAATATCCGAAGCTTTTCTTCAGTCATCCTTTTAAGTACTATCGGCATAGCCGGCAATATTTCTCTCAAAGAAAGATTCCGCGGGTCAGCTCTAGCTAGATATAATTTGGGATGAACTAATGTAAGTTGAGCAAAAGCAGTACTTTCGATTGCTTGCTTAAGCTCAATGTGGTTTGCCAAGTATTTAAGGTCAAAGAAAATTAGTATATTTTGAGCATACCATGTCTCTACTTGATTATTTTGCCATATTCTTTTTCTAATCAAATCACCCACCAAGTATCCTCTATTTCTGAACAATTTCTCCCAATAATTCGGCCATTGTTCATTTATGTGATGCGCTCCTTTTTGGAGTGGTATAGCTGCTGAGAAGAGAACAACGGGCGCCAGTCTTATGAGAGAATCAACAAAAACTTCAGCCGATTCGCTGGGAATATGTTCGGCAACTTCTAAAGAAACGACCAATTCGAATTCTCTATCCAGATACAATGGTTGAGTCAGATCATGACTCATGAAACAGTCTTTAGGTATTTGTAGCTCCCGCTTGTCTACCCATGTACCATCCACCCCAAAAATAGTTTGAACACCATTTTCTGCGAAAACAGATAGCCAAGCTCCAACACCACATCCAACATCGACAACTGACTTAGGGTGTATAAGTTCTAAAACTATGGGAACTATTTCCCTCGCCGACCTTTTTGAACCCCCTTGCCATGCTCTATAAAAATCTCTATCATAAAATTTCAAATCAATCACCATTTGATAGTTAATATTCTTCCGAAATTGGTCAAAAGTGGTCATAATTCTCCTTTTTGCTCTCCAACGCGCTGGATAGTTCCATTCAGAAAACATGCGTCCACATGCGACTTAAACGCCAAAATCGGATTTTTAACCATTAATAACCATTTCAGGAACTCGCATTCACGCTACTCAAGATAAGTAAACATACCTTCGGAAAGTTGATATTTTTCAATTGGCGAATTTGACTAACCCAAATCTAATGAGTTCGGAAACTGACTGTATACTTTAAAATCGCCATTATCGTAGAGTAGCCTATGTTGAGTACTGGAGCTAACATTTTCAAGCAAATCAACTCCATAAAAGTACAAATAAAAATTCCTCAGCTCATTTGAATATGTTATATACTGAGCTCGTCCTATCCAATAGCTAACTTCATTACTGGTTGGCAATGAACGTAAACCTACAGCATTAGCTATAGATAGCGTCTGACCTGTAATTTCGGGTCCTAAAGGTGGTCCAAAAGGAACAAGATACTCATTGAGCAAGGTGGCATTAGATGGAGCATGATATGTGTAGAAAGAAACCCCCTCTAATTCAGTGGTGGGAGCGTATACATAATATTCTGAACTATATCTAGCTGGAAAATATAAGACAATTAGAATCATGAGACATACAACTAGTATTCGGGGTTTCTTGCTTAGAAATTTCATTGCAAAATAGGAAACAGGAATTAGCATGAACATAAGAGCACGGTTTAGAGCCTCTCCTCCATACGTTATTGACACTCCTAGTACGCCTGCTGAAATGATCCAAGCTACCCAAAATACCTCAACCTGCCATTTCTTTTTACGAAATAATATTCCTATAGCTGTAGCAGCAACTGCAATTACTGCTACCATCGCATTTATGATTGTAAGGCTATAAGTGCCTGCAATAGCCATGCGTAATGGTAGTGACCCGCCAGCTCGCCCTTGAGCTATAACCCCAAGATGAGTTTTTTCAGCTGAAATGTCACCCCAAAGAGCCTTTCCGAGAGTCGAAAAAGTATCTGGTATAAATATCGTCTGATAAATAAAGAAAATGACAACCAACAACAATATTAAGTTAATGAAAAATAAAGAAGAAAAAGTGAAGCGTTGACGCAAAATTTTGAATAATGTGTAAAGTGCAACTATACTGGCAATAATAAAGAAAGAAGTCAGTAAATGTGTAATTACTGCTGCTGTAAACAAGAGGACGATACATAATAGTAGTGGAGTTTTTTTTGTCTTACTAAAGAACATTTTAGCAAAGATCAAAAAGACAGCGAAGAATATCAGGTATGCAAATGATTGCGGGGAATAGTAATGCTGACCTGTCCAGAAACTTGCTACAAACCATAAAGCACCGAGAGATGAGTAGATAATATTTAGTTTTAATCTCAGGATTGAAAAAATTATTATCCCTAATAGAGCCATTGTGAGCAGAGGGAAATAATCAGCAAGCACAGTTGCAGACAAACCTGTGACTGATGAAATGATTGCAGTAGACAAATAAAATCCAGGCCAATTGCGAAGATCCCAAGGATCTAAGTTAGCATGCATTAGGTGGCCGTTAGATAACACACCTGTACCTAAAGAAGCAAAATAGTAGGAAATCCCTAAACCTTCGGCCTTGTTCTCACGTATTAACACTGGAATGGCTACCAGACAAAAAGAGATTAAGATCACAACAATAACTGTTCGGCGTCTAGAATTTCTGCCCAAATATAAAAGTGCCCCAAGAATAGCTATGCCCAACCAAAAAGTATAAGGTAACTTAGAAAGTAAGCCCAAATCGGTAGGACTATAACTAGTTATATGTGTTGTAAATATTAACTGAATAAAAAGTAATAGAACGCTCAGAATGCCTACTACCCAAAGGGTCGTTCCAACTTTTGTTTTTCCATGATTTTTAAACAAATCCATGTTTTCCGCTTATCTGCCTCTTTTTTTAGAAGACACCCCTTGAAGTAGTCCTCTCACGAAGAATAAAGATCTTAAGAATTCAAAACCAACAAACTCAAAAAATAACAAAGATCGCGAACGATAACATATTACAAGGTTTCTTGCAACTATAAGACAAGCAAGTATTACTGAAAATGGGAGAACCTGACTAAAAATAATAGAGAGAAAAACGAGAATAACTAAGAATGAAGGAGCTAAAAGGCTTCCAAGATTTAAGAGCGGCTTAATTAAGAAATTTTTCCTCAAGAATGTTTTAAACGTTCTGCCATACCAGACATATTGCGAGCGCAATTCTCTTAGTGTGTGGCTATAATGAACTGAGATTATGCTATTGGAGGATCGCATTACTTTTCCAGAGCTACCATAGAGACTTTGCAGTCTATATTGAAAATCTTCATCTTCTCCGTACCCAAGATTTGGGTCAAACCTGAGATTTGTAAAGACAGATTTTCGCAAAAACTCAGCAAAAACTGAGATCCCTATACCTGGTCTTAAGGGGTTTGCACCTCCGCGAATCCAGTCTATTTGAATCTTTTCAAGTCTACTATGTGCTTCATTCTGTTCGCAAGGAACAACTGCAATTGTAACAGGGTCCTCAAAATAGTTTACAGCATTCCTTATGCAATTTTTTTTCAAGGTCACATCAGCATCCATAATGAGTATTATATCTCCCTTAGCAGCTATTGCTCCTAGATTTCTTGCATTTGGAAGCGATGTTGGTTCCGTTTCAGTGATTATCTTCACTGGAAATTGTCGAGCTTCTTTCAGTGTGTTATCGGTTGACCTACCGTCCACGACAATTACCTCCATGGGCTTTAATGATTGGTTAAAAACAGAAGATAAACACTCACGAATCACTTGCTCCTCATTCCTGGTTGGAATGATAACTGAAACAGCAATTTCGAAATCTTTGACACTCACGATTTTGACATCCAAAATGGTTTAGTTAACTTTCTTTATTCTTTAAAGCCTTTATGCTAAAAAGAAGGTGAATTGCTTTAGTTCATTTATACATTAGGTACTTTGTCTCTATGCCTATCAAAGGAACTACTCAAAATATTCCAACATAGCAAAAATAAAATCGATATTTATTATGTATCTTAAATCTATTCGTCCAGTTAACATGAATTTAGGAAAACGAGTTCATAATTAAGAAAATATTATTCATCTCAAAAAGCGATCTCTGGGTATTTGTACTTATGGTGAACAGATACGCGGGTTGATATTTCCAGCAGAACATTAATATATATTAAATATTAATACAGCATAAACAAAGTGATACGGTTGAAACGGAAATACTCACTGCAGATACTCCTATTATGCACATTTCTTATTTCTGTTTCTTGTTTAAACACTCTACCAGTTTTGAGTGCACAATTCAACACATTATCCACGCCTATACCATCTTACGGATTAATTAGCTATTCTTCAGCACCAACATCAACACCAATGCCTACTTCAACTCCGACATCAACACCTATGCCTACTTCAACTCCA
>JGI20214J51088_10001557_pt1 | contig 15637 bp, 11 predicted proteins | sample WetSurMetagenome_FD_51088 | JGI IMG/M metagenome (IMG submission 51088) | reverse complement strand
CCCTTACATTCTCAACCTTAATCCAAGGTGCCACTAACTGCCCCATTTGACGCATGTTATTGCCGACTTCGCAGATGTTCTTAAGCAATTCAAAGATGTTTCCCGCCAACATGACGCCTCGGCTGCAATGGATTATCTCACCTTTCTTTATTTTCCATGCTGGAGTAGCAACAACGGAGAATTCGCCGTTCACTGGGTTACTACTATGTGCCCCTTGCAAATAATAGATTATTAAGCCGTCATCAACTTCTTTTAACATTTGTTCGGAGCTTTTGTTTCCTGGCAGAACCGTAAAGTTTGTAGTGTCAATGCTGGGTGTAGAGAGGTATCCTGCTCTGCCCGCGTTGCCTGTGCTCTCTTTGCCTTCTTTTCTTGCTGAGTAATTATCATAGAGGAAACTGTAGAGCATTCCTTTCTCTATGATTGGGGTTTTCTGATGGGGTGTGCCTTCTCCGTCAAAACCCCAAGTCCTCAAACCGCCTGCTAATAATCCGTCATCGTAAATCGTCAGGTTGTCTGAAGCTACTTGCTCGCCAATTTTGTCTTTAAATGGTGACTGGTTCCTCTGCACACTGTCAGCTCTAACTGCATTAATAAGAGTGTAAGAGAGCAGATCTTGCAACGCAAACTGAGTTAGAATCACCGTACTCGATTTGCTTTCAACAGATTTGGTTTTTAGAGCTGAAATCGCCATTTTAGCTGCTTCTCGTCCGACCCAAACGGGGTCAACATCATAGTTTCTTGAAGCATTAAACTCAAAGCAAACTGGCGTGACTGTGCTGTTTTCTTTGGCAAGAGTGGCGATGCTGCATTCAACCACTGTGCCTTTATCAAATCCTGTAACGCCATTGGAGTTGGCGATTGCATTAGAAATATATGCGCCTCCTATACCGCCCTCAATTGGAAAAACTCGCTTATCCACTTGGCTAGCTGCATCAAGCATAATTGAAGCTACATTCACCAACTCGTCTGGCTCAAGCAAAACAATTCTATCATCAAACGTTTTCTGCAAACTTGTGTAAGGTCTCTTATGAGGTAATCCCTTCCAATCCACGTCAGGCTTACTGGCTCTTGCAGCGCTCAATGCCCTTGCAATAACGTTATCAACAGCGTTTTGGTCCTCAACGATATTTGTGTAAGCAAAGCCAACTGCTTTGTTAACTGCTAAACGGATACCTACTCCACGATCGATTATTCTGTTAGTCTTGCTGACTTGACCTAGTTCAATGCCAATGTTTGTGGCTTGGCCCTCATACACATAGGCTTCAGCTTCAGAAGCTCCGAGTTTCAACGCTGAATTTACGGCGTTTTCAGCCAGACCTATCATTGTTTCAGCTTTAAGCACTGCCACCAACAACAACCTCGCTAACATGAATATGCGGTCCACCATCACAGATAAACGCTGTCTGACCCTTGCCACATCTTCCAGGATCAATCAAAAAATCGCTACCCACAGCATCAATTTTATGGAGAGTTTCAAGTGTGTTGCCGCTAATGGAAGCATCACGCACAGGTTTTCCAATTTCACCATTAACTATTTCATAACCTTCTTGAATGCCAACTTGGAAAGTTCCATCAAGATTGGCTTGTCCGCCTCTAAAGCTCTTAAAATAGTATCCCTGTTTCACATGCTTTATTAATTCTTCAAATTTTTGGTCACGCGGCTGCATGTAAGTGCAACGCATGCGGATGATTGGTTCCACACGGAAATCTTCTGCCCTAGCATTACCTGTTGGCTCAGTGTTGAATTTCTGTGCGGTTTCACGGTTATGCATTAAACCAGTTACCACACCATCTTTTATCAGCAGGGTTTTCTGACTTGCGACTCCCTCATCATCATATTTGAAAGCGCCAAAGGAGCCAGGTATTGTGCCATCATCATAAAAAGTTACAAGGGATGAACCAATTTTTTTGCCTATGCTAGAGGCTAAAACCCCTCCTGAAAGAGCCAAATCTGCCTCGGCTAAATGTCCAAACGCTTCATGAACAAGAACCCCTACCACATTTGGACCCAAAACAACTGGGAAAGTTCCGCCTTTCACCGGTTTAGCTTGCAACTGCTCCACCGCTCTTTTAGCCACTTTTTCTCCTAACTCTTCGGGGATTTGCTGATCGAACAGTTCGTAACCTGATGTGCTGCCTATTTCTTCTCGACTAAATGTAAACACTCCTTCATTTTGCGCGGAAGCGGTGATTCTTGCCCAAACATACAATTTATCCTGTTCAATGCTTGAGCCTTCGCTATTGACAAAATAGCTTGTTCCAGTTAAATCCATATAATCCACAGTGCAACTTTTAATTCGCCTATCAATACCCAGTACGGTTCTGTTTATAGCTAAAGCAGTTTTAATTTTATCTTCCATTTGCACTTCAGTCGGATTCTTTTTCGGTTTAGACACCACATGGTCCTCGACCGCTTGTACTTTTGCAAGTTTAATAGGAATCTTTAAGCGTGAACTTGCAACCTTAGCCATTCGGCAAGCATCAGAAACAGCGTTTTCCAAAATGTCGCTATCCAAAGAGCCAACAGAGGCAAAACCCCAAGCACCGTTAACCAGAACCCGCAACGCAACACCGCTGTCAATACCCTGCTTAGCTGCTTCCATACGCTCTTCTTTCAATGTGAGGCTGGTTTTGTATAGTTTTAGCGCTCGGGCTTCGGCATATTGTGCTCCAAATTTTTGTGTAGCTATGTTGTCTATTTTTGTTAGAAGTTCTTTCAATAGCATCTTTCCTCTGTAAAGTGGCATTTAACTAGAATTATTTGAGAGAATTAAATGTTTCAAGCTGCCGGTTAAGGTTGGCTTGGTTGTTCCCCAAAAAAATCAGCCATGTTGGTTTGTTTAACCATTGTTTCGGTCTTTTTCGGTTTAGGTTTGTCTACTATTTGCTCAATGTCTAAAACAAGCTGTCCATAGACACCGTCATATCCGGGCACAACTTTTGCAGTGCCATTTCTAACTTTAATTATTGCTTGTGCAAGAGGCGCCTCTACAACCTCTGCCAACGCTTCAAAGGATGTGTCAATCAATACTGTATATTCGTCACCGAATTTTTCTGTTAGCAAACTATAATTTCTCCACACCGCTTGCGTTGAGGGTGAATCGGTAGCTAATAAAGCAGCAATAATTTCGGAGAGCGGAAGCAACCGAATAAACCCTGGCGCGCTTTCACGTTTAAAGTTTAATGGACGATCTGCAAGTTCATTCACCCTTTGCTCTACACCTTTGGTGAGTTTTCTTCGGCATATTGGACATATATTGCCAAATTTAATGGCTTCTTGAGGGGATAAAGAAACTTTGCAGTTTCGGTGTCCTGTCCAATGGTACTTGCCGTAAGCAGGATCAGTTTCAATAGTGAATTTGAACCGTGAAGGGTCATTTTTAATTAATGCATCAGTAACTTGCCCATAGCTGAATTTTTCAAGCTCAAACACATTTGCTTCTCTGCCGAGACGCCAAGGCCAAAAACTATGGCAGTCACTGTTAGAAACCAATGTATACTTGTCTAGTTTGCTCAATCGCCAGTTCATTGCAGGGTCAGATGAAAGCCCTGTTTCCAACACGTGGATGTGCTTTGTCATGTCTTGGTAGCATTCTTCTATTGTGTCAAAGCCGCTAAATGCCCCAAAAATACTAAACCAAGGTGTCCAAGCGTGAGCTGGAAAAACCATGTTCTCACTTGAAACACCCATAACTTCCTCAACAAGCTCAGGAGCACTTACATTTAAAATTGGTCTTCCGTCTGAAGCTAAATTCCCAAAAGCTTTGAGGCGGTCATTGATTTGTTTGACTGTTTCTAAACTAGGCGTTAAGATGACATGGTGAACTTTTTTGGATTCACCTTTGTAGTCAAAGATTGTGCATACTTCGGTTGTTAACATGAAGCGAACTGGGCAGTCAGGATTTTTTGTGACTTTAAAGAATCCTGTATCTTCTTCAGATGTGAGCGTTTCGTTGACTTCTTTTAGCCATGCTGGATGGGTGAAGTCTCCTGTGCCTACAAGGTTTAACCCTTTGATTTTTGAGTAGCGGGCGATTTCAGGAACGCTCATTTGTTCGCTTGTTGCTCGGCTGTATCGTCCATGAATATGCAAGTCAGCTATGACTCTCATTGTTAACGCCTAAGCGCTATGGTGGGTTTTTAACCATTTTAAGGCTTTGCTATTCAAGCACTTATGTTCCAGTTCTCTTCAATTGGCTCTATGCTAGCTTTCGTTTTCTATTTTATTTTGGCGTGCGTTACCGAGGCATCTCTGAGCAGGTTAAACCTTAGAATTTGGTGCCTAAGACAAGGTCAAAATAACTAATTTTTAAAATTTAGTCTATTTAGTTAAATGGAGAGTGGAACTAACTATTTACAGTTAACAAGGCTTTTATTGCTAGATGAATAAACAGAGTCTAAGAACAAGAGTGGATGTTAGAGGTTGAGAACTTTCCAAATAAGCATACAACTTATTTCCCGTTTTCGAAGCCTTCTCCTTTCTCCTCGATTACGGATAGCTTTTTGGAAAGCCAACAAGCAATGAAAACCTTCACTCCAAAAACCAATTGAAACAGTCAAACCGATTTAAAAGTTGTCGCTCCAAATAATTCCGGTATTTTCAGCATATTTTTTAAGTTCGCTAAAGGTAGGTAGTTTATGCATGAATGGGCACTAGCTGAAGCAATCTTGAATTCAGCAAAACAAATTGCTGAAAAAGAAAAGTTAAAGCAAGTTACAGAAATTACCATTATGGTGGGAGAACTCCAACAGGTTGAACCTGGCATTCTACGTTTTGCCCTTCAGCAAATGAAAACTGACCTTTTTAAGAATACAAAATTTCATATTTTGAAGGCTAAGTCTACTTTGAAATGCCGGGTTTGTGGGACTACATGGCAATTTGACTTGAAAAAACTTGACAGTGCCACAGCTGAAGCCATTCATTTTGTTCCTGAAGTAGCGCACAGTTACATTAAGTGTCCGAAATGTGGCAGCCCTGACTTTGAAATCGCAAGCGGGCGTGGAGTTTGGCTTGAGAACATAGAAGGAGCTAAATACGCTTGATTGACCCACGAACAAGCATAATTGACGAGCGTTTAAGAAGCATACATCAAGTTGTGGCTGTTTCAAGCGGAAAAGGTGGTGTCGGAAAAAGCATGGTTGCAGCCGCTTTGGCACTATCACTTGCAAAAGAAGGCTTCCGAGTAGGTCTCTTTGACCTTGACTTCACTGGTCCATCAACTCATATAATACTCGGAGTACCCAGAAATCTACAGCCTAAAGAAGAAAAAGGGATAGTGCCTCCCACCTTTCAATATTTAACCTACATGTCTCTTGTTTATTATGTTGGAGACAATCCAGCTCCCATGCGAGGAGCCGACATTTCAAACGCTCTAATCGAGCTTCTATCGGTTACCCAATGGGGCAAACTAGACTTCTTGATCATCGATATGCCGCCAGGCATTGGCGATGCAGTTTTAGATTTAGCCAGATTGGTCGAGCGTATTCAATTTTTAATAATTACAACGCCTTCACTGCTGGCTTTTGATGTTGTAAAAAAACAGTTAGCACTGCTCTGTGAACTTAAATTACCCATCATTGGAGTTGTTGAGAACATGAAAATCGATAAGACAAATACAATCGCGGAACAGACGCTGGATTTGGGACTTAAATATCTGGGGTTCATTCCTTTTGACAGAGAAGTTGAGGCAGCAATCGGTAATCCAACAAAACTTCTATGCACAGCCATGGGAAAGGCCATGCCACAAATCAAAAAGGCCCTGGTTGCAAAAAAGTGGTAATGTATGTCTATAAAAGCAATAATTTTTGATTATGTAGGCACATTGGTAACCTGTGGCGGCTACAGTATAGAGGCTTCACGTAAAAAATTGTACTATGCACTTTTAGCAGAAGGTTTCGAGGTTGAAGAAGACAAGTTCATGTCTGCTTATACAGTAGCTCACGAAAAATATCGAAAAGTTCGCTACGAACAATTTATTGAAGTCACGAACGCTATCTGGGTAGCAGAAGCGCTAGTTAGCCTTGGCTTTCAGGTATCAGCTGAAGACAGCCGTATTACAGCTGGATTAAACGTTTTCTTCCAAGACTTTATCGATAATCTCGAGTTACGGGAGGGCGCAAAGAAACTCCTTAAACAAGCAGCACAGCGATGTAAAGTCGGGTTAATTTCCAATTTTACTCATGCGCCAGTTATCTACAAAAGCCTTGGAAAGCTGAAGATTAACGAATTTTTTAACGTAGTTACTGTCTCAGAGGAAAATGGTCATCGCAAACCTCACAGTGAGATTTTTGAGGATGCCCTAAGCAAACTTGCCGTTGAAGCTAATGAAGTTGTTTACATTGGAGACAGTCCAATAGAAGATATTAAAGGTGCCAAGTGTGCAGGCTTTAAAACGGTTTTTGTTACCTCGCAATTCAATAGCCTCAAAGACTTGGCGGCAAGCAAGCAAAAACCAGATTACATTGCGCAAAATTTGCCAGCAGTNTCAAAAACGTTAACCATGCTGTATAAAGACTGAAAGTGCTCAAAGAGCTTGAAGGCTTAACTCTTGNTGCTAAAAAACCCATTTTCTTTANCCCGTTTAATGTCAAAAAAACCATGGTTTTATCTGAAATATGTACTAAAAGCTGATAAACCCCTTTTTTCACTACATCCATATTCACTGGAGAGAAGGGACCAAGAATAGGCTGCGGTATCTTCGGCGCAATAAATTATGAAAATCAACCCGTGTTTCCATATGTTTATTGGGGACTNCGTTCCCAAAATCATCGAGGTCACCAATCGCACGGGTTCTTAACTTATAATAACAAACAATTTTTTATGTATAAGAACTTGGACTTAGTTCCAAAAGTAAAAAACAACGCCATTCAACAATGGTTCGGCAGACTGCCTGGATCCATAGGCATCGGAAACGTTAGGTACACAACGTCTGGCAAATGTGATGAAGCGTCTATAATACAGGGCACGCAGCCAGTCACTGCCAACTCTGACGGGGTTAAAGTCGCCCTCTCCTTTAACGGCAACATCGTAAATACGTTACCCCTCAAAAAAGAAATGACCCAAAACTTCTCAGATTTTCTTTATAACTGCGACTCAGATATAGTTTGTCACAAAATGCTCCTAGGGCTCAAAGAAACCAAAAACTTGGCTTCTGCAGCACGCCAAGTCATGGAGAGTTTAGACGGCGCCTTTTCTGTAACAGGAATAACAGGAGACGGCGATTTTTTTGCATTCAAAGACTCTCACGGTATAAAGCCTCTTTGCGCTGGGCATGATCCTACAAGCGGATCATTTGCTTTCTCATCGGAAACAGTCGGTTTAGATATCAATGGATTCGTCAAAGATTTCGAACTTAACCCAGGCGAACTTGCAATAGCTACAAAAGACGGGTTCAAACGTCAACAGCTAATCAAAAACTCCAAAGAAGCGTTCTGTGCTTTTGAATATGCTTATTTCGCCCGACCTGACTCAACTTTTGGTGGCGAGAAATTCGTCTATGAAATCCGCGAAGATTTTGGCAGAAACATCGTTAAGGAATTCCCGGAAATCGTGAAGGATGGTGACCTAATCATGTCAGTGCCTGAAACTGGCGATGACCCAGCCATGGGTGTTCATGAAGCTTCAGGATTACGCTGGGAACGCGCTTCAAGAAGACACCGCTATGTTACAGAACGAGCATTCATACTTCTCAATGTAGAACGATTTTCAACCATTGACAAAAAAATCAACATTTTAGGCAGCAAAGTCGCCGGCAAACGTGTCATAATAACTGAGGACAGTATAGTTCGGGGAGATACAACCAAAGTAATTATTGATAAACTGCGCAAGGCAGGCGCCAAAAAAGTATATGTCTTTGTCACTTTCCCAAGAATTATCGGCCCCTGCTTCTATGGTATCGACATGTCAAGTTACGGGCAACTAGTCGGCTCCAGAAATAACGCAGCGGAAATCGCTAAAATCATTGGTGCAGACGGCGTATGCTACCAATCAATAGGAGCATTAATCAAAGCCACAGGAAAAACAGAAGATCAACTTTGCTTAGCCTGCATTAGCGGCAAATACCCAACGCCATGTGCTCAAAAAATGGCTGACTCCATGAAAAAAATGTTCCTTGAAGGATACGAGGAAAAAGGCAGAATTTACGAAAGCGAAGAAGCACAACCTTAACCAACTGCTCAGCAAAGCAAATTAAGCATTCCTCGACTGTTTAATTCGTTAACGGTGATTTAGCATGGAAAAAATCGGTGTACTAATTGTTTCTTATGGTGCAAGAGAAGTCGCTATGGCTGATGCCCTTTTGCAAAGCAAAAAATACCAAGTGCAACTATATGTGGCTGACAAGCAAAACAACCCTTTCAACGCAGAAAAAGCCGTCAAACATGTTGTTATACCCAGCCTAGATGTTGGAGAAATAGCCAAGTTTGCAGAAGCAAACAAAGACAAACTAGACTTTGTTTTAGTCGGCTCAGAGAAACCAATTATCGAAGGAATCCGAGATCAAATTGAGAAGCGAACAGGTATACCGGTAATTTGCCCCAAACAAAAGTATGCTATTGAACTAAGCAAAGTCGAACAACGGGAACTTTTCGCTGAAATAGCGCCTGAAGCGAACCCTCGTTTTAAAGTTTTTAATCCTTCCGATTTTAAAAGTAAAGTGGCTGTTAAGAATGCAGTTTACAAATGGTTAGATGAACTTGATAATCAAGCTGTAGTTAAGCCTGATAAACCTGCCTTAGGCAAAGGCGTAGGCGTTTGGGGTGACCATTTCGCTAATCGCGAGCAGCTCTTTGATCATTTTCAATCAAACTTCAAGTATGGATCAGTTATTATTGAAGAAAAAATCGATGGAGAAGAATCTAGTTTCATGGCTTTCTGCGATGGAAAACATTTCATTCCGCTTCCAGATACGAGAGATTACAAGAGAGCATTTGATGACGATAAAGGTCCAAACACCGGCGGCATGGGCTCCTATAAAAATACAAGCGACATCTTGCCGTTTTTGACCTCGGCTGATCGAGAAGCCGAACTTGCCTTAGCCAATAAGATCTTCAAAGGTTGGAGCGAAAAAATCCATGATACAACAGCACTAAGAGGAGTGCCACTCTACCTTGCATTCATGCACACCGGCAAAGGCATCAAAGTGCTAGAAAACAACAGCCGCCCAGGCGACCCAGAAATAATAAACCTTCTCCCAATTATCAGCGACGACTTTGTCGATGTCTGCTTTAACATGATTGAAGGAAACCTCAAATCTCTCGACATGGATAGAGCAGCCACGGTTTTAACATACAAAGTCCCAGCAGACTACGGTGGCTACTCAGAGGTACATCCGAGTCAAATTCAAAAAGAAAGCATTAACGCACCTGTTGACCTATCAAAAGCTCAAGATTTAAGCAAAAAATATGGCGGCAAAATTAGAATTTACCCCGGTTCAATGGAAACCAAAGATGGCAAAAATTATGCTTTGAAATCTCGTGCTGTCGGTATCCTTGGCATAGGCAAAACAATTGAAGAGGCCAGGCAAATCAGCCAGGAAGGCGCTAAAACAATTAGCGGTGGTGCTCTATGGTATCGCACAGATGTTGCTTCAAAGTCTCATATTGCTAAAGCTGTTAGCCACATGGAGCGTTTGAGGGTCACAGCGTGAAGCGCGTCTTCATCTCTGACTGTGAAGGACCAATCTCAAAAAACGATAATGCCTTCGAGTTAGCAGCCAATTTTGTTCCAAACGGAGACAAGCTCTTTACTAACATTAGCAAATACGATGACGTTCTTGTCGATGTAACACGCCGAACCGGTTATACGGCGGGTAGCACCTTGAAGCTTATTCTGCCGTTCTTTAAAGCATACGGCATCACTGACAGGCAAATGGAAGAGTTTTCCGCTCAAAACATAGTTCTAATCGCGAACAGCCAAACAACACTTCGACATGTTCAAACCATAGCTGATTCCTACATCGTCAGCACAAGCTATGAGCACTACATTAAAGCTTTCTGCAAAATCGTAGATTTCCCATACAAAAACACGTATTGCACTAAAGTCAACCTTGACAAATGCCCAATTACTCCAAAAGAAAAAGATGCACTGAAAGAAGTAGCTCAAGAAATAACGCAGATGCCTGCTATTGAAATTCCGCCAGAAGCGAAGGGCATCAAAGATTTTTCCAAAATAGACAAAGAACTTATTGGTCGCTTAGATCAGATCTTCTGGCAAGAAATCCCCAAGATGTTTGTCGGAAAGTTCTTAGTCGACGTCGTTACTATGGGTGGAGAGAAAAAGGCTGAATCAATCCATCATGTATCCCGACATTTAGGAAGAGATTTGTCGGATGTTATGTATGTAGGCGATAGCATAACCGACGTAGAAGCATTCCAACTAGTACGAGCCAACGGCGGATTAGCCGTTTCTTTTAACGGTAACAGTTATGCGGTAAAAAGCGCTGAAGTTGTAGTACTATCAGAAAGCAACCTTATAACCGCTGTAATAGCCGATTTATTTTCCAAGTTGGGAAAACAAAAAACAATAAATGCAATCAAAAATTGGACTCTTGAACGGCTAAAAAATAGTGAAGTTGACCCAGCGTTGCTCAAGCAATTTCTGAGTCTGTACCCTCAAGTGCTGCCAAAAGCTGAATTAGTTACAACTCAAAATATGGAAACATTAATAGAAGAAAGCTGTGGCTTTCGCAAAAAAGTAAGGGGAGTAGCCATTGGTAAACTTGGGTAAAATCGGAAAAACACCAATAGAAGATACGTTCTTCGAAGCATTTGAAGGCATTTTTTGCCGAGTAATCGTAACTGCAAACGACGAGGAAACATTGCGTAAGGCAGCTGAGGATTCTACAGCAACACCCTCTGTCGTTATAGGCAGAACTGAGGGTGGAATAGAAAAATACCTAACACGAGCTGAAACACCTGACAATCGAGTCGGCGCAATATTACAGTTCTGGGGTGAAATAAATCCAAACAAAACCTTCGAGCAATCCCTGAAAAAATTCGAAAATGAACTTTCATATCGAATTCGGCAAGACATTCTGGTCAAGCCTTTCACCGCCCTCTACGATGCTTTGCCAAATGGAGAAGGCAAATTGGATATGCTGGAGACAGTTGGGCACTGCGGTGACGGGTATGAATGGGTTGAGAAACGCAATGGTCGAGAAGTCATTGTTGTGCCCCTAATGGTGCCAGATTTTGTTATTGAACGCCAACTGAGCTATTCCAAAGGTGTTATGGGTGGGAACTTTTGGATCATGTGTAAAACTAAACAGGCGCTAAAAGAAGCTGGCGAAAAAGCCTTAGCTGCCGTACACAACGTAGCAGGTGTTATTACGCCTTTTGATGTTTGCTCAGCAGGTAGCAAACCAGAAACACATTTTCCCAAAATCGGACCAACAACAAACCACCTTTACTGTCCATCATTAAAGAAACGTTTTGGCAAGGAGTCTAAGGTTCCTGACGGAGTAAACTACATAGCCGAAATTGTATATGACGGCATCTCTTTAGAAGCAATTAAAGAAGCCACTAAAGCAGGCATTGCAGCCGTAGTAGATATTAATGATGTAGTGAAGGTTTCTGCAGGTAATTATGGCGGTAAATTGGGTCAGTATAAAATTTATTTGCGAGAGCAGTTTCAATGACAAGATTTGATCTTTTAGGTTTTGGTGCACTTAATGTTGATACTCTCTTGAAAGTTAATAGACTTGTGGGCGCTGAGGAAGAGGGTCATATTCAAGAATACATAGAATCATGTGGGGGTTCAGCTGCAAACACGACCGTTGCATTGGCAAGATTGGGCTGTAAAGTGGGATTCATAGGCAAAGTAGCTAACGATCGTGAAGGCAAACTACAACTTGATTGCCTTACTTCAGAGGGCGTGGACACAAATGGGATAAGTGTTGCGAAAAACGGTAAAAGTGGTACTGTATTGGGTTTAGTAGATAAGAAAGGCGCAAGAGCCCTCTATATCAACTCAGGCGTCAACGATACCATCGAACCAAGAGATATTAAATATGAATATGTTTCACAAACTCAATTCATCCACTTCTCATCTTTTATCGGAGAGAAACCGTTTCGAAGCCAAAAAAAACTCATCGGCTCACTTCCAAAAAGTGTCAAATTTAGTTTCGACCCAGGTTCAGTTTACACACAAAAAGGATTCGCAGCCATAGAACCACTAATTCAAAACTCGAATTTACTATTGCCAAATGCAGGTGAACTGGAACTCTTAACAGGCGAGACCAATTATCGTGATGGTGCAGATTTTATGATTGGTTTAGGCGTCAAAATTGTTGCTGTTAAACTTGGCGAGAAGGGCTGCTATGTCACCGACGGAAATGAAAAGCTTACCGCAGAACCATTCAAAGTAAAAGCCGTTGACACCACGGGCGCAGGAGACGCTTTCAACGCTGGCTTCCTCTACGGCTTACTAAAAAATAAAAGCCTCTATGAATGCGGCAGAATAGGTAATTTTGTAGCTTCCCGATGCGTTATGCAAATGGGGGCTCGAGCAGGTTTGCCGCATGAAGCAGATTTAACGGCATTTTTTGGCTAAACTATCGATGATGCTCTGGAAGATTAGTCTGCCATCGCCATACTGACTCATCTGTTGCTGACGAGTAAAGTCAGGTTGCTGCCACCAATACATTGCCCTCTCTGGATGAGGCATCAAACCGAAAATGTTGCCTTCCTTGTTACAAATGCCTGCGATGTCATGTGTTGANCCGTTTGGATTAACTGGATATTTACCGTTTGCAGTGTTGCCTTCTTTGTCACAGTAGCGGAATACTACCATGTCCTCGTCAATCAGCTTAGCAAGAAATTCTTGTTCTTTTTCTTTAGGAAAAAGCAGTCTGCCTTCGCCATGAGCAATTGGCATCCTAAGCACTTGACCCGTGGGAATTTTGCTTGAAAATAGGCATTTGCCTTTATTCTCATTCTTTAGATAAATCCATTCGCATTTAAAACCAGCAGGTTCATTTGTCGTCAGCGCCGCTTCAGGGAAAGCACTCATACCTTTGAAACCTGGAAGCAACCCGTATTCAACGAGAATTTGAAAGCCGTTACAGATGCCAAGAATTGGTCGACCTTCATCAATGAACTGTTGCATTTCTTTTCCTATTTTAGCGCTGAGCCAACGGGCAAAAATCACGCCTGACCGCACGTAATCTCCAAAGGAGAAGCCGCCTGGAAAAACCAGCACCTGGTAATCAAGAAGATTTTTTCGTCTGAAGATTTCGTTAACATGCATTACTTCTGTCTGAACGCCAAGTTCTTGAAAGGCGCGTTGAGTTTCGGCATCGCAGTTAGTTCCGCCGACACGCATGACACATACTTTGATGTCTTGTTGCAGCATTTTAGGGTTCTCCACCCAATGTTTTTTTCCAATTCCGACGTAGCTCAGCAAGGGAAGCGTTAATAACCACTTTTTTGTTTAACCCTCGAATTACAAGTCGTTCTTCTTTGGTTACTTTGCCAATTCTGACACAGGACTTGTTCCACATAAGCTCCTCAAAGCCTTGCCTGTCACGTTCTTCCACTTCGATCAGAAAGCGACTGTTGGATTCCGAGAAAAGCACAGAATCATTACGTTTTAAGTCCTTGCTAGGCACTTTAGTAAGGTCCAATTCCAAGCCGAAACCGCTCGCAAAAGCCATTTCAGCCGCTGCCACTGCCAATCCACCTTCTGAGAGATCATGGCAAGCTTTCACGTAACCTGAATCGATTGCTTTTGTAACTGCTTTGAAAGTTCGTTTGGCTTTACCTGCTTTGACTTTGGGAACGTTTGCGCCAAGATAGCCTTTAAGTTTGTAATATTCGGAACCGCCTAATTCATTGAGAGATTCGCCGCTGATGTATAGGTAATTGCCTGGGGCTTTGAGGTCCATGGACGTGGTGACTTGAAGATTAGGTATGATTCCGACAGCGCTAATGAGGAGTGTCGGAGTGATTGGTCCCATGGGCGATTCGTTGTAGAGGCTGTCTTTTCCCGAGATAAACGGAGTTCGGAAAGCCGTTGCAAAATCATAGCAGGCTTCACAGGCTCGTACAAGTGTGCCAAGACGTTCCGGCTTCTCTGGATTGCCCCATGTGAAGTTATCAAGGATTGCGATTCTTCTTCCGCCTACAGCGATGTTGTTGCGGATTGCTTCGTCAATGGCTGAAGCTGCCATCCAGTAAGCATCAATTTTGCCATAATTAGGGTTCATGCCGCAGGAAATCGCTAAACCCTTAAACGAGTCATCAAGTGGTTTGAGTACCGCAGCATCGTTAGGTCCAGCGTAGTCGCCTTGTAATGGTTTAAGTGCGGTGTTGCCTTTGACTTCGTGGTCATAGGTGCGGATGATGTTTTCTTTGCTGGCTATATTTGGTGCCGATAGAAGTTGCATTAGAACCTGCGTTAGATCTTCTGGTTCTGGAAAGTCTGGTTCATTGTAGCTTAGTTTTTCAAGAGTTGCCACTTTGCTGCTATCGCATGGATTGAAGAGAAAGTCCATATCGATGTCGGCAACGATATCTTCATTATACTTGAGTTGTAAGTGTCTCTCGTTTGTGAGTTTGCCAATTGCTGAAGCTTCCACGTCTTCTTTGTCAAAAACTGCTTTAACCCGCTCCCAATTCTCAGGTGGCACTGTTATAAGCATTCGTTCTTGTGATTCTGAAATGTAGATTTCCCAAGGAGCCAAACCTTGATACTTCAGAGGCATTTTAGCTAAGTCAATGGTTACTCCACAGTTGAATTTTTCTGCCGTTTCGCCTACAGCGCTAGATAAGCCTCCTCCCCCAAGATCTGTTATGGCTGAGGCAAGCTGCATATCGCGAATTTCGATGATTGCGCGTTTTACTTTTTCTTCTTCGATTGGGTCGGCGATTTGAACAGCGGGTCGACTAATTTCTTCTGATTTTTCGGTTAATTCTGCTGAGGCAAAGGTTACACCATGGATACCGTCACGTCCTGTTTTGCCACCTGCTAATATTATGAGGTGTTCTGGGTTGGCATTTTTTGTGAATTTGTTTAGTGGTAAAAGTCCTATGCATCCGCAGTAAACCGTGACGTTGCCTGTGTAACTTTCGTCAAAGTATATGGCTCCATTGACTGTTGGAATGCCCATGTTGTTGCCGTAAGCACTTATGCCTGCAGTCACTCCCATATACACATATTTGGGGTGCTTAACACCTGCAGGAAGTTTTCTATAATCATAATCTAATGGTCCAAAACCCAAAACATCCATGCATGCAATGGGATCAGCCCAAACACCCAAAATATCTCGGATTACCCCTCCCACACCCGTAGCTGCACCGCCGAAAGGCTCAACAGCAGAAGGATGATTATGCGTTTCAACCTTAGCAGCTATGCCATAACCCTTATCAAACTTTACAATACCTGCATTATCTTCAAAAACGCTAAAACACCACGGCGCATTAATTTGCTTAGTTGCTTTCGAAATATATGTTTTGAAAAGACTATCTATTTCTTTTCCATCGAAGCTAATTTTTCCTTTAAATGTTTTATGGCAGCAGTGCTCTGACCAAGTTTGGCTGATAGTTTGCAGTTCCACATCTGTTGGGTTTCTACCTTGAGTTTTGAAGTATGCTTGGATGCTTTTGAGCTCATCTAAACTAAAACCTAACGCAAGTT
>JGI20214J51088_10001556_pt1 | contig 15641 bp, 15 predicted proteins | sample WetSurMetagenome_FD_51088 | JGI IMG/M metagenome (IMG submission 51088) | reverse complement strand
CCTAGATCAATCTCCTTCACGCCGCAGATACTGAAAGCCGGCCCAGCACTGACGTTCAGGATTTGGCGCCACAAAGAAAGAACTCCAGCAGCTCCGCTAGAACGAAGCTGTTGTAGTCAACCTGAACTGACCGCGCATACGTTTTTAGGAAGCAAGTGAATCACCCCTGAAAAAGTGGTCGGTCGTCCGTGGCCAGATTTCGATTCCATGAAGATTCAGCAGATTGTCAGCGAACCAGGCCGATGCCAGTCACAGCTGCAACGACCTGAGCAAGAGGCGATCGCCCTTATCCGCCGGGATTGAACGCGATGAATTGTGTCGAATTACTTTACATACGCAATTAACCAAACCATTTATTTTTTGCCAAGCGCTTGAAAGACATCGCTTTCCAAGACATGGCATGTTTAATGCGTGTTTAGACAACATTCCCAAGTTGCGTCGCACCCAGTTCCTTGCCGGAGGAGAAATATATGCAAGCTACCGACTTTCCGAAACCCAATGTCNCAAATCCGCCAAGGCACTTTCTGTCAAAGTTTCNCTGTTCCAGTAGCGCAGCAGCCGCTGTGCTGATTGCTGCGGTAACTTTTTCAGTGCCCGCGAGCGCAACCTATATTCAGACCAATCTGGTTTCCGATGGCAGCGTATCCGGCACCACAACTGACGCTAATCTGATCAACCCGTGGGGCTTGGCCAGCAGTCCCACCAGTCCATTCTGGGTATCAGACAATGGCACAGGTCTTTCCACCCTATATAACGGGGCTGGGACCGCACAGGCCCTGGTCGTCACCATTCCTCCCCAAATAGGGGGAAGCAGCCCGTCCACACCCACAGGTTTGGTATTCAACGGAGGGGCCGATTTCCTTGTTTCCCCGGGGCAGTCGGCAAGGTTCATCTTCGCGACCGAGGATGGCACGATTTCCGGTTGGGCATCAGGGACCAATGCCATCCGCACGGTCGATAACTCGGCTTCGGGCGCCAACTACAAGGGGCTGGCCATAGGCGCAAGTGGTTCAAACGCTCTCCTCTACGCGGCTAATTTCAGTCAGGGCAAGATCGATATTTTCGACACCAATTTNGCGCCAACTACCCTGTCCGGTTCCTTCACCGATCCAAATCTGCCGTCGGGTTACGCCCCGTTCAACATCCAGAACCTGGGTGGCAATCTGTACGTGACCTATGCCCGGCAGGATAGCGCGGGGAAGGACGATGTTCCGGGGGCTGGCAACGGCCTCGTTGACGTGTTCGATACGGACGGCAACCTGATCAGGCGCCTGNTCTCCAATGGGCCGCTCAATTCCCCTTGGGGATTGGCATTGGCGCCCAATGATTTCGGCGAGTTCAGTAATGAACTGCTGGTGGCTAATTCCGGGGATGGACTCATCAACGCTTTCGACCCTTTGACAGGTAATCTTCTGGGATCGATCAAGGACCTCACCAACAATCCCATTGCAATAGGCGGGCTACGGGCATTGGCCTTTGGTAATGGAGGAAATGGCGGTCAGACCAATGAACTTTTCTTTACTGCGGGACCGAACAACGGGGCAAACGGACTGTTTGGAAAATTCGTATCGGCGACATCGTCAACAGTGCCTGAGCCTGCCACCCTTGCATTGTTCGGTCTTGGGCTTGCCGGTCTGGGCTTCGTGCGCCGCAAAGCCTGAACAAGATTTTCGGGTGGAAAGAGCGGCGACTTCGGTCGCCGTTTTGTTTTGCTTGCGGTCTAAGACCTTGGGGGTAACCCCCCAGTGCACAAACCACAATATGCGGTGAGGGGGNGGTTCAGGCAGCAAGATGTCCATGAGCAGACGCTAACATCACCCAGCCTTTTTGGTTTAACGCCATGTAGCGCCNGCTATTCAATTCGCCCGACCAGATGGGCTTTAAAAGCCGAAAATCCCTTTGAGCTTTTTGATCCCCTGGTCTATCCCGTCAGGGGCGCCCTCGCTGCCGGACTTGTCCTCATTTTCGCGGCTGGGCTGGCTACCGTTATCACGTTCGCTTGGCGCCGAGCCCATGGCTTGCTCCATGCCGAGCATGGCATTCAGCACGGACTTCACTCTGATCCTGGCCGCCCATTCTGGCTCCCAGGTAGCCGTGGGATCGGTCGGCCTGGGCGGGTGGGCCAGATTCAGCTCGCTGCCATAGGCAATCATGTGCAGCATTGCGCCTTCTCCAAATATGCCCTTCGGTACGGCACATTTACGGGTATCCGTGGACAACAACACCTTTTCCTTGAGCCAGCGGTCCACTGCCGGATTGGTCTGGTAGTCCAGCAAGCCGGTCCCTATCTCGGGTACATCGCTCGACGTCCAGAACACCATTTCATTGTCGCCACTACCCCGACCTCCCATGGCGGCAAGAAAATAGGCCCGGGCAGTCGGGATGCTTTTCCACTCCAGCCGGTAGACCCCACTGTCGTTGCGCTGGCTCAGCTCGATGGCTGGCATGATGTCCTGGGGCGTCGGAAGCGTGAACTTGAAGCTCGCGGGGACGCCCTGGCCCTTGAATGCATGTTCACCCACGAGGCTGGCCCCGGCCGGGACCAGGCGCGAGTCCTGATCGTTGGGCCAGACCGGACGGCCCAGTGCCAGATGGGCGCCGCGTTGCGTGGCGCGCCGGCTGACGAAGAATTTTTTATAGTCCTCGATGCTCGCCCTGGACATATCCAGCACCTTCGGCTGGCCTGAGCGGATTGCATCGCCACAGCCCCAATACAGGTAGATCTTGCCCTTGGGAGGTTCGAAATCGTCTTTGACGACCGGCTCATCATCGGAAGGGGGCGTTTTCTGTTTCAGTGGGGATACGAGCTTGAGCTCTGGCGCCAGTTTGCTGCCAGATGGCACATTCTGGATGGCTTCCTCCAGCTTCGGGTTGTTGCGCGTGTACAGCGTGACGTCGAGCCACGACCCCGCTCCCCCGGAAATCGTGTTGCCGAATGCATTTTTTCCGCTGCTTCCCCCGAACATGCCGCCCAGCGCGGCCATTGGATTCATATTGCCGCCCATTCCCGGCATTCCCATGCCCGAGAATGTGGCCACATCGATCCAGGCTTGCGCCACGGGGGGCTTGTCCGCTGGTTGCTTGTCCTTGGCTGCCTGCGCCTGTGTCAGGCACCCGGCCATCATTGTGGCCAACACTACAACGAGACTTGTATGCTGATTCATATCGCCTCCCTTGAAATCGATGTGGGGACAAGAACGGGTTTGACGCGCCAATAATGTACACCTGAGAGGTCAACGTGCGGCTACTCGCCTTCCCCTCCATGCGCACATCCTCCCCTGCCCCGCTGGCGGGATAGCGCTCCAGGGTGGCAAACACCAGCTGTACAGGAATTGCCGGAGACTCTCTGATTCAACGGTCGGTGACATATCGCCCGGTTCATCGATGGCATCCTGTGCGTAGCTCCTCACCCGCTTGGGCAGATAATCTCCCGGCTATTTCGTGCGCCCACCAAGGCTCGGGGCACTGCAATTCTTGGTTGTTGCCCTCCGAGCCGCGGCACCAGCGGTCGAGGACCGAGCGTCGGTGATGGCCGACGACGACGAGGTTGGCGCCTGTTTCATGGGCGACAGCTCCGATGGCGTCGACAGGTGATTCGTCCGCCCTCAGGAGGCCCGGCAGTCCACCCCGGCCTGGCGCAGGCGTGCAAGCCCTGCCTCGATAATGGCATTGANGCGAGACTGCTGACCCTCGATGTATTCGCTGGACAGCGGCCCGTCCACCACGGTTATGACAGGCGGCGGCGGAATGACCGCCAGCAGAAGCGGACGGTTACCCATCAGAGGCGCGAAGCCCTCTTAAGGGTCGATCCCGCACCTACTAACTAAGCGACCTTCCGCCACGAAGCCATTTCATTCATGAACCGGGTAAGCCGTTTGCCCCGCCCGGGCAAGTCTCCGCGGCAACACGCAACCTTAGTTAACGCCGTTTCAATTGCTTCAGGACATCCATGGTCTATGAAGAAGGAGCAGTGCTTTTTCCTGCGCCACCCAAGCTCCACCCAGCGGCTGGAGCAACATTCCCTACCCCAAGGAGTCAGTCATGGACATCGCAAGCCAAGGTTCCATCGTTCACAATTCCAATGTCGCCAACTACATCGCCACCGATCCACTGGCACGCGACCAGACGCAAAGCGGTCGCCTGCACGAGCCCGCGCAAATCCTCAGCAGCACCGACCCGATGACCGGGCAGGAGATCGATGATCTGACCGGCCATCCTTACCTGGTCGACGGCAACCTCACGATGTATTTCGAGACCGAGGCCACCCGGCAGGAATTCATGGATATGCCGATCGACCATCCCTTCCACCTGGTGGACAATCCCACCGACGAAGGCTACGACGAGGGCTAAGTCTCCGAGAAAGCGCGACGTCCACCCGACCCGGGCATTAGATGTAAGATCCCAACAAGCATTGGCAACCGCCAACCCTGCCGATATCCGCGATACGCCAGATTAGATACCGGGGCCTCCCTGGTAAGGAGAGTGATGATGAAAAGTTTGTTATGTCTGTTTCTGCTGGTGCTGGGGGTTGGTCAAGTATTCGCTGAGCCTGTGGCAGGAACGATCCTGAAAGAACCCAACACGGGGATGGAGTTTGTGTGGGTTCCCAGTGGCTGCTTCAACATGGGCTCGAACGACGGCGAGGCCTATGAGAAACCGATTCATCAAGTGTGCGTGAAAGGTTTTTGGCTGGGCAAGTACGAGGTCACTCAAGAGCAGTACCAGCGCATCATGGGCGTCAATCCAAGTGATTCCGTCGGGCCAGCCAATCCCGTCGATCAGGTGTCCTGGGACGATGCGGTGGTTTTTACCCTGGCCTACAGAAAACTCACAGGTGTACCGATGCGACTGCCAACGGAAGCGGAATGGGAATACGGCTGCCGTGCGGGTGGTCTGCATGACAAGTATTGTGGCGACGGCAATCCGGCGGAACTCGCGTGGACGGGCAGCAACACCAACTTCTCGACGAGTCCCGTTGGCAAGCTGCGCCCCAATGCCTGGGGCCTGTACGACATGAGCGGCAATGTCTGGGAATGGGTCCAGGATTGCTGGAACCTGGATTACAAAAACGCGCCACAGGATGGCAGAGCCTGGTTGACAGGCAACTGCAATCGACGTGTCGCCCGAGGAGGCGCCTGGGACGTCAATGATGCAAACGGCTACCACCTGGTTCGTGCCGCCAAACGTGGCCGCGGCGACCACAGTTACCGACTGAACGTGGTTGGGTTTCGCGTCGCCATTGGGGCCCCATAAAGTGGTCGCTTCCCGGCCGAGACAGCAGNTGGGTGGTTGGGAAGATCTTGCCCAGCCGCGCGTCGTCGGCGCGCTGTCCCCCGACTTTTCCTCCGGGCTGCCTTCGCGGCTGAACCCAGTGGGGTCTGCTTCATTTTTCATTGCTCGTGCATTTCTGCTGCACCCCGGATTCAGAAAACAATTCAAAGCCGGCCGCTGCAACCAGGCCGTCCCCCTGAATCCGGTCAGCGATCACACCCGCCCACATTGACCGGCATCGCGCCATGGCAGCCTACATTGCCANATGGCGCGGCCATCCTGTTCCGATCCGGACAACTCGGCGTCAGCCCAAAGTCTTTCGAGGTACCTTCCCCGCAAGGTCCTCCCGCTCGGACTGCTCGTCCGCGACGTTCCGAAGCTCCGGCGCTTGCGCGTCCAGCGCGGCAATTCGCCGGGCGTACAGGTTGATGCCGGGCAGGGCGCTCAGACCATGGGCCAGGATGCTGAGCAGCACCGTCAACATGATCGTGAGACGAATCGTATCCTCTCCGGGAAGACTCACCTGCTGCTCCAGATAGACCAGGCCCAGCACGATCGACGCCAGGCCCCGCGGGCCGAACCAGCCGATGAACAGCACGCTCGAACGGCTCAGGCCGGTACCCCGCAATGCCAGCGCCACGGGCAGCATGCGTACCACGGTCAAACTTGCCAGCGCATAGAGGAACATCGGCAGCGTGAACGCGGTCCAGCTCCGCGCCACAAACAATCCGAACAGGAAGAATACGAATAAATTCAGCAGTTGCCCCCAATCCTCGGTGAACTCGACGCTGTGCCGGCCGACATGCCTGAAGCCGATCTGGGTGACAAGGCCGGCAACGAACGCGGCGATGAACATGCTTGCATGCGTGGCCTCCGAGGCCATCACGCACAACAGCGGAATCGCAACCACGCCGAGTTGTGTCAGCGGCGGCGCCATCCACTCCTTGCGACGCGCGAGCCCCAGCAGTGCACCGCCTGCAAGGCCGGCGCCAAGACCAATCAGCGTGCCGTAACCGAGTTGCTCACCGAGGAAACGGGCCAGCACCGAAGCCGCGCCCGTTCCCTGATTCTCGACCATGGCGAGGGCGATGAAGCACATCAGGAATGGCACCGACAGCCCGTCATTGAGTCCCGCCTCGAAGTTGAGGGCCTCACGAATCCGCGGTGGCACCCGCTGGCTGTTCACGATCACCTGTCCAAGCCCGGCGTCGGTCGGCGCGAGGATCGCACCGAGGATTCCGGCTTCCTGCCACGACAGGCCGCCGAAGAGCGCCATGGCAGCCATCGCTCCCAACACGATCGTCAGCAGCATGCCCGTGCTGAGCAGGCGGATGCGCAGACCACGGCTCCCCCGCAGCGAAATCAGGTTGATGCGGGATGCGTCGGTGAACAGTGTCATCACCAGTCCCAACTCGGCGATCAGAAGGAAAGTCTTGCGGTCGATCGCCAGTTCCCCCAGCGCCGGCGGCAACAGCATGGTGAAGGCCCCGGCGACGGTGAACAGGATCGGTGCGGTGAGGACGGTCCGCTCCAGTCGCTTCGAGACCAGGCTGTAGAGAAAGACCAGAACGATGAAGGTGGTGATCAGGACCATGTTTCGGGACCGGTTGCGGAGGGAAACCCAAGCGTCGCTGACGTGAGTGTCTCCGGCTTTTGCAAGCAGCGTCAACACGGCGGTGGAAAATGAAACGGGGGCTTTCGCCCCCGTTTCGCCTTACGCCTTCTCGAAGCTGAACGTCCCGTCCCGCACCCCCACATGGATGACGTCCTTGGGTCCGAAGCGGCCCGAGAGAATTTCGCGTGCCAGTGGGTTTTCCAGTTCGCTCTGGATGGCCCGCTTGAGNGGCCGCGCGCCGTAGACGGGGTCGAAGCCGGCCTTGGCGATTTCGGCCAGGGCCGCATCCGAAATCTCCAGTTGCATCTCCATCTGCGTCAGGCGTTTTTCCAGCGCCTGCAGCTGGATGCGCGCGATGCTGGCGATGTGCTTCTCGTCCAGGGCATGGAACACGACGACTTCGTCGATACGGTTGATGAATTCGGGGCGGAAGTATGATTTCACTTCGGCCAGCACGGCGAGCTTCACCACCTGGTAATCGTCGCCCGACATCTGCTGGATCATCTGCGAGCCGAGGTTGGAGGTCATCACGATCACGGTGTTGCGGAAGTCGACGGTGCGCCCCTGGCCGTCGGTCAGGCGGCCGTCGTCGAGCACCTGCAGCAGCACGTTGAACACGTCCGGATGTGCCTTCTCCACTTCGTCCATCAGGATGACGGAATAGGGTTTGCGGCGCACCGCCTCCGTCAAATAGCCGCCTTCTTCGTAACCGACGTAGCCGGGCGGNGCGCCGATGAGACGGGCGACCGAATGCTTCTCCATGAATTCGCTCATGTCGATGCGGATCATGTGGTCGGCGGAGTCGAACAGGTATTCGGCCAGGGTCTTGCACAGCTCGGTCTTGCCCACACCCGTGGGGCCGAGGAACAGGAAGGAACCGAGCGGCCGGTTGGGATCGCTCAAACCCGCGCGCGAGCGGCGGATGGCGTCGGAGACGACGCGCACGGCTTCGTCCTGCCCCACCACGCGGCTGTGCAGCTTGTCTTCCATGTGCAGCAGCTTGTCGCGCTCGCCCTGCAGCATCTTGGACACGGGGATGCCGGTGGCGCGCGATACGACCTCGGCAATTTCCTCGGCGCCGACTTCGGTGCGCAGAAGCTTGAACACGGGCTTGGTGTCGGCCGATTCGGCACTCTTCAGCTGCGCTTCCAAAGCAGGCAGCTTGCCGTATTGAATCTCGGCGACCTTGTCCAGCTTGCCCTGGCGCTGCAGGTCGACCATCTCTCCGCGCAGCTTGTCGATTTCTTCCTTGATGTGGGCGCTGCCCTGTACCTGGGCTTTTTCGGCCTTCCACACTTCTTCGAGGTCGGCGTATTCGCGCTGCATGGCCTGCAACTCGTCCTCGATCAGTTGCAGGCGTTTTCTGGATGCTTCGTCCTTCTCGCGCTTCACCGCTTCGCGTTCGATCTTGAGCTGGATCACGCGCCGATCCAGCTTGTCCATCACCTCCGGTTTGGAATCGATTTCCATCTTGACGCGCGCGGCGGCCTCGTCGATCAGGTCGATCGCCTTGTCGGGCAGGAAACGGTCGGTGATGTAGCGATGGCTCAGCTCGGCGGCCGCGACGATCGCCGGGTCGGTGATGTCGACGCCGTGGTGCAGCTCGTAGCGCTCCTGCAGGCCGCGCAGGATGGCGATGGTCGATTCGACGCTGGGTTCGTCGACCAGCACCTTCTGGAAGCGGCGCTCCAGCGCGGCATCCTTCTCGATGTATTTGCGATATTCGTCGAGGGTGGTCGCGCCGATCAGATGCAGCTCGCCGCGCGACAGCGCGGGTTTCAGCATGTTGCCCGCATCCATCGCGCCTTCGGCCTTGCCTGCGCCGACCAGGGTATGCAGCTCGTCGAGAAACACAATGTAGCGACCCGGATCCATCGCCAGTTCTTTCAGCACCGCCTTGAGCCGCTCTTCGAATTCGCCGCGATACTTGGCTCCGGCCAGCAGCGCGGCCAGGTCGAGCACCAGCACCTTCTTGCCCTTGAGCGTTTCCGGCACTTCGTCGTTGACAATCCGCTGCGCCAGCCCCTCGACGATGGCGGTCTTGCCGACGCCGGGCTCGCCGATCAGCACCGGGTTGTTCTTGGTGCGGCGCTGCAGGATCTGGATCGAGCGGCGGATTTCGTCGTCGCGTCCGATCACCGGGTCGAGCTTGCCTTCGCGCGCGCGCTCGGTAAGGTCGAGGGTGTATTTGGCGAGCGCCTCGCGCTGGCCTTCGGCTTCCTGTGACTGCACGCCCTCGCCGCCGCGCACCGACTGGATGGCCTGCTCCAGCGCCGCCTTCTGCGCGCCGTGCTGCTTCAGCAGGCGCCCGGTTTCGCCCTTGTCGTCCAGCGCCGCCAGCAAAAACAGCTCGGAGGCAATGAAGGCGTCGTTGCGCTTCATCGCCTCCTTGTCGGTCAGGTTGAGCAGGTTGTTGAGGTCGCGCGAGATCGTCACCTCGCCGCCCTGTCCTTCCACCTTCGGCAGACGCGCCAGCGCCTGGGTCAGCGCCGCTTTCAGGGCGGGCATCTGCACCCCGGCGCGCGCCAGGATCGACGACGCGCCGCCGCCCTCCTGGTTCAGCAGCGCGAGCAGNAGGTGCTGCGGCTCGATGTAGGCATGGTCNCCAGCGACGGCGAGGCTTTGCGCGTCGGAAAACGCCTGTTGGAACTGGGTGGTGAGCTTGTCAAAACGCATAAGTGACCTCGGGCTTAAGGTATATTCGATGGCACCCAAGTCGTGGCGTTTCCGCCGATTTCAACCCGCCGAGTCCCAATTTAACCGTTCATGTCCGAATTGATTGCCTCCGCTGTCGAAACCGATGTAGCGCGCGCGTTGGCGGAGGATGTCGGCAGCGGCGACCTGACCGCCCAGCTCATCCCCGCCGCCCAAACCGCCCGCGCCCGCGTCGTCACCCGCGAAACGGCGGTGATCGCCGGCCGGCCGTGGTTCGACGCCTGTTTCCGTGCGCTCGACCCCGGCTGTGTGATCGACTGGCGGGTGAACGAGGGCGACCAGGTCGCGGCCGACAGCGTGCTGGTGGCAATCAGCGGCAATGCCCGCGCCCTGCTAACCGCCGAGCGCCCGGCGCTGAATTTCCTGCAAACCCTGTCGGCGGTGGCGACCGCCACCCGGCCCTATGTCGAGGCGGTGCGCGGCACCCATGTCGCCATCCTCGACACCCGTAAAACCCTGCCCGGGCTGCGCATTGCCGAGAAATACGCGGTGCGGATGGGCGGCGGGCAGAACCAGCGCGTCGGCCTGTTCGACGGCATCCTGATCAAGGAAAACCACATAGCGGCGGCGGGCGGCATCGCACAGGTGCTGGAAGCGGCGTTCACTCTGGCGGAAGGCAAGGTCAGCGTGCAGATCGAGGTGGAGAACATCGACGAGCTCGAACAGGCCCTGAGTGCCGGCGCGCCGCTGATCCTGCTCGACAACTTCAGCCTCGCCGACCTGCGCCACGCGGTGCAGGTGACCCATGGCCGCGCCCTGCTCGAAGCCTCCGGCAACATCACGCTGGAGACGGTGCGCGCGGCGGCCGAAACCGGAGTCGACCGCATTTCCATCGGCAGCCTTACCAAGCATATTCGTGCGGTGGATTTGTCGATGCGCATCGACACGCGATGATCGAGATTGCCCGCGCCTGCTACGANGACCCGGCCCATGCCGCTGCGCTGGTCGATCTGCTGGATACCTACGCGCGCGACCCGGCCGGCGGCGGCGAAGCGCTCAGCGATTTCGCGCGCGGCAATCTGGTCAGCCAGCTCGCCGCACGGCCCTTCATCTTCAGCGTGCTGGCCTTCGAGCGTGCCGCGCCGGTGGGGCTGATCAACGCCATCGAGGGCTTTTCCACCTTTGCCTGCCGCCCGCTGGTCAACGTGCACGATGTCGTCGTCCTGCCCAGCCATCGCGGTCGCGGCATTGCCGCACAACTGTTCGCCGAGGTCGAAACCATCGCCCGCGAACGCGGCGCCTGCAAGCTGACCCTGGAAGTGCTCTCCGGCAACCGCGCCGCGCGGGGACTTTACGAAAAGCTGGGCTTCGACGACTACCGCCTCGACCCCGCCATGGGCCACGCGCAATTCATGCAGAAATGGCTGGATTGATCCGCGCTCTTTCCGCGCTGTGGCTGGTGCTTTGGGCACTGGCCTCGCCTCCGGCGTGGAGCGACACGCCGCCCGCCGCCCCGGCGATGCTGCTGGCCGAGATCTACGCCGCCGACGTCGATGTCGGCCAGTACTGGGTGAGCGAGAAGTTCGACGGCGTGCGCGCGCAGTGGGACGGCCGCATCCTGCGCTTTCGCGGCGGCGGCGTGGTGCCGGCGCCGGCATGGTTCACCGCGAACTTTCCGGCAGTGCCGCTGGACGGCGAACTGTGGATCGCCCGCGACGCGTTCGATACGCTGTCCGGCACGGTGCGCAAACTCGAACCGGTGGATGGCGAATGGCGGCGGGTGCGTTACCTGATTTTCGAACTGCCCGACGCGAAGGGCGACTTCAGNGCGCGCATCCGGCAGATGCAAGCGATCGTTGCCGAGGCCGGCGTGACCTGGCTGCAGGCGGTCGAGCAGACGCGCGTGGCTGACCGCGCCGCCTTGATGCAAGGTCTCGATGCCGTGGTGCACGCGGGCGGCGAAGGCCTGATGCTGCACCGCGCCGACGCGCCTTATCTCACCGGACGCAGCGATGCGCTGCTGAAGCTGAAACCCTGGCTGGATGCCGAAGCCGTCGTCGTCGGCCACGTGCCCGGCAAGGGCAAATATCAGGGCATGACGGGTGCGCTGGACATGGAAATGCCGGACGGACGGCGCTTCCGCATCGGCAGCGGACTCTCCGACGCGCTGCGCCGCCAGCCGCCGCCCATCGGCACGCGCATCACCTATCGCTATCAGCAGCTGACGCAAGGCGGGGTGCCGCGTTTTCCGCGCTACCTGCGGGTGCGGGAAGATTTTTAGGGCCGCGAGTCTTCCCGATGCAGCGCCCGTTCGATGCGGGGATCGGGCACCAGCCAGAGAATCGCCACGAATACATAGATCGCCTGCGCAACCCAGGGAATCTGGAACGTGGCGGCGATGGCGATGCCATAGAGAACAGGCGACAGCTTGCCCTTCCAGTCCCGCCCGACGGCNCGCTTGAGCACCGAGGCCGCCCCCTCGGAAGCGATGATCGCCTGCTCCAGCAGCCAGTAGGCGATCGCCGCCATCAGCAGCACCAGGCCATACAGCGCCGAAGGCATGGCGGCGAAGTGGTTCTCGCCCATCCAGCCTGTGGCAAACGGAAANAGCGACAACCAGAACAGGAGATGAAGATTCGCCCACAGCATGGGCCCGGTGACCCGGGTGGCAGCATGCAGCATGTGATGGTGGTTGTTCCAGTAGATGCCGATGTAAACGAAGCTCAGCACGTAGCTGAGAAAGGTCGGCACTAGCGGCAGCAAGGCATCCAGCGTCTCGCCATGGGGAACCTTCAGCTCCAGCACCATGATGGTGATGATGATGGCCAGGACGCCGTCGCTGAAGGCTTCGAATCGGTTCTTTCCCATGGTTCCTCCCGGACGGTGGGTGATTTCAGGCACCACGCACCAGACGATTGTCGCATCGTAGCGAAGGACAGCCCTTGCGTGCCAGGGCAGTCAGCGCTTATTCCATCCAGATCAATGCGGCCATGCGCCCGGTCACGCCGTCTCGGCGATACGAGTAGAAGCTTTCCGCCTCGTTGAAGGTGCAGCGCCCGCCGCCATAGATCGCGTGCACGCCGGCGCGAACGAGGCGGATGCGTGCAAGCTGGTAAATGTCGGCGTGCCATTTGCCCGGTGCCGACTCGGGATGAGGCAGAAAGGCCATTGCGGCCTCAGGGTGCTGAGCGACAAATGCCTGGCGCACGTCATCGCCCACTTCGAATGCCTGCGGGCCGATGGCGGCGCCCATCCATGCGAGGATTTTTCCCGGAGGCACCTGCATCGCGGCGACGGTGGTTTCCAGCACGCCGCCCGCCAGCCCGCGCCAGCCGGCGTGCACGGCCGCCACGACGCTGCCGGCGTGGTCGCAAAACAGTACCGGCAGGCAGTCAGCGGTGAGGACAGCGCAGACGATTCCAGCATGACGGGTCAATGAAGCGTCGGCTTCCTGGTTGGGATCGCGCCCAAGTTCGACCACCCGGGCGCTGTGCACCTGCCTGAGCCAGCCCGGCTCGGCCGGCAGCTGCTGCCGCAGCCGCGCGCGATTGGCCGCCACGTGGGCAGGATCGTCGCCGACATGGTCACCGAGGTTGAAGCTGGTCCAGGGGCGCTGGCTCACCCCGCCCGCGCGGGTGGTCATCAGGCTGTTCACCCGTGATGGCGCGGGCCAGTCCGGCAGGATCATCGGGTCACTTGCCCCAGTCGGTGTTTTCGCGCAGGGCTTGCAGCAATGAGGCGAAATCGGGCGGAACGGGACATTCCCACTGCATGAACACCTGGGTGACCGGATGGATCAGCCCCAGCCGTTCTGCGTGCAATGCCTGGCGCGGAAATGGAATTTTGTGGTGGCTGCGGCGGCTGGCAGCGTAAATCTGTTCGCCGACCAGCGGGTGGCCGATGTGCTGCATGTGAACCCGGATCTGGTGGGTGCGTCCGGTTTCCAGCCTGCAGCGCAGCAGCGTCACGCCGGGAAAGCGCTCGACCACCTCGTAATGCGTGACCGCTTCCTTGCCCATGCTGTGCACCGTGCGTTTGGTGCGGTTATGCGGATCGCGCGCCAGCGGCGCGTTGATCGTTCCCGCGTTATCGACTTCACCGTACACCAGGGCGAGGTATTCGCGCTTGACGGTGCGCGCCTGCAACTGGCGCACCAGATCGGTATGCGATTTCAGGGTCTTGGCCACCACCAGCAGGCCGGAGGTGTCCTTGTCGAGGCGGTGCACAATGCCGGCCCGCGGCAGTTCGGCGACCTGCGGCACCCAGTGCAGCAGCGCATTCAACAGCGTGCCATGGCGGTTGCCGCTACCGGGGTGGACCACCAGACCGACCGGCTTGTTGATCACCAGCAGCATTGGATCCTCGAACACCACGTCGAGCGGGATGGCTTCCGGCACGTCGGGGGTTGCATTCGGATCAGGCTCGATTTCGACCCGCACCGCCTCGCCGCCGCAGACCTTCATCTTGGTGGTACCCCAAGCGTCGTCTACCTCGATCTTGCGCGCACGGATCCAGTTCTGGATACGGTTGCGCGAGAACTCCGGCAACAAGGCAGACAGGGCCTGATCCAGCCGCTGGCCGCCCTGTGCATCCGGGATCACCAGGCGACGGACGTCGCCTTCGGTATTTCCCTTATAATCGGCCGACAAATTATCTGTGTCTTTTCCCATGTTCAAGCAATATTTTTCCGGTTTTCACGCATTCAATCGGGTGCTTGGCAGTGTGCTGCTGACCGCCACGCTGGCCTTGGGGGGCTGCGGCCTGTTGCCCAAGGTCCAGGATGAAACCGCAGGGTGGTCGGCGCAAAAGCTCTATGCCACGGCCAAGGAAGAGCTCAATGATGGCAATTACGAACGTGCCGTCAAGCTGTTCGAAACGCTGGAAACCCGCTACCCCTTTGGCCGCTATGCGCAGCAGGCGCAGCTGGATATCGCCTACGCCTATTACAAGGACAACGAGGCGATTTCCGCCATTGCCGCCTGCGACCGCTTCATCAAGCTGCACCCCAATCACCCTAACGTCGATTACGCCTACTATCTGAAGGGCCTGGCGAACTTTAATGACGACCTCGGCATCCTGGGCAACCTGGTCGATCAGAACATGAGCGAGCGCGATCCTGTGGCTTCGCGCGACGCATTTCTCACGTTCAAGGAACTGGTCACCCGCTTCCCCGACAGCAAATACGCCGAAGACGCGAGTGCCCGCATGAAATTTCTGGTCAACACCATGGCACAGCACGAGGTCGAGGTCGCCAAGTACTACCTGAAACGCGAGGCCTGGGTGGCCGCCGCCAACCGCGCCATGGCAGTAGTGAAGACCTACCCCAACACCCCTGCGAATGAGCAGGCGCTGGCAATCATGATGGTGGCCTACGACAAGCTGCAACTCCCCGACCTGAGCAAGGATGCGCAGCGGATACTGGTGCTCAACTTCCCCAACAGCCCGTATGCCAAGGGCGTCAACCTCGAGGGCAAGGCGTGGTATCGGTTCTGGTGATCCGGAATCCTGGCTGAATTTCTGCCTGGATCGCCGTCACCCCCTCCCGAGGCAGCGATCAGATCGCCGCTTCGCCCGATTCGCCGGTGCGGATGCGCACCACCTGCTCCACCGGGCTGACAAAAATCTTGCCGTCGCCGATCTTGCCGGTGCGGGCAGCCGTGATGATGGCCTCCATGGCGCGGTCGATCAGGCTGTCGGCGACGACGATTTCGATTTTGACCTTAGGCAGGAAGTCCACCANGTATTCCGCACCACGATACAGTTCGGTGTGCCCTTTCTGGCGACCGAAGCCCTTGACCTCGGTGACGGTCAGGCCGGTCACCCCAATGTCCGAAAGCGCTTCTCGCACTTCGTCGAGCTTGAACGGCTTGATGATGGCTTCTATTTTTTTCATGGGAGGTCTCCTTCGGGTCGGTATTTCGAGGTGATCGGATAGCGGCGGTCCTTGCCGAAATTGCGCGGGGTGATGCGCGGTCCGGGCGGAGCCTGGCGCCGCTTGTATTCGGCGAGATCGACCATGCGAATGACCTTACGCACGATCGCCGCATCGTATCCCAATGCGACGATGTCTCGTGCCGGCAGGTCGCTTTCAACGTAAGCC
>JGI20214J51088_10001555_pt1 | contig 15642 bp, 14 predicted proteins | sample WetSurMetagenome_FD_51088 | JGI IMG/M metagenome (IMG submission 51088) | reverse complement strand
CTGGCCGGTGACATAGCGCAAGTAGTCGCCACCGATAAATATACCGTTGTTTTTAAGCTGAAGATACCCAGTATCTGGGCTCAATTCAGAGTCTTCGATCCTGTAGACTTTCCATCTGTTGTTGCCATAATGGCCCCTGAGCAGGTGAAAGCAGGTCTGGCTGATCCCGCTACTTTTACGGATTGGCATAATGCCGGAGGCACCGGGCCGTGGCTGCTCACGGACTTTGTCGCTTCGACCTCAATGACTCTTAGCAAGAACCCGGATTACTGGGGCTATGATGAGCGTTACCCGCAAAACCGGTTACCTTATATTGATACGTATAAATGTTTGTCGATACCTGATGTATCTACGGAACTGGCGGCTATGAGAACCGGTAAGATCGATTATATACCCTCAAGTCCTTTGATTACGCCTCAGCAAGCGGCTAACCTGGCGAAAACTAATCCCGAGATTATTCAGCTCAAGCATCCGTTCCAGGGGCCGGGTATTGATTTAAGATGTGACACCACACCATTTACCGACATCAGGGTAAGACAGGCATTGCAGTTAGCCATAAATATTCCGGCGATAGCCAGGTCTGTCTATGCTGGAACTGTCCAAAGCGAACCTGCAGGGTTGGTGTCACCGCTTTATAAAGGTTATACGACTCCCTATAATCAGTGGCCTAAGGAGCTTCAGGATGAGTACAGCTATAACCCGACTAAGGCAAAAGAACTGCTGGCTGAGGCCGGCTATCCCAACGGTTTCAGCACTAATGTAGTGACTTCAGCGGCTGACTTTCCGGAGGTTTTACAGGCGGCCAAATCCTACTTTAAGGACATTAACGTAGATATGGATATCAAGACGATGGATCGGGCTGCCCTCTACCCATATCTAATGGCCGGGAAAAATGATCAAATGGGCTGTGCTTTTGGTGCCACTGTTACCGCCATGGTTCAATCCCCTTATGAAGCCGTCACGCGTCACTCAAGTATGGATCCACAAAATTTTACCCATAACAATGATGTCCAGTATGACGCACTGGTTAATAAAGTCGCCGCCGCCGCAACTATTGAGGAGGCCCAGCAAACGTGTACTGCTGCAGATATGTACAACCTTACACAGCACTGGACAATTCAATTTTTCGGCATCAATTTCCAATACGCTATACAACCGTGGGTCAAAGGATTTGCCAGCGATCCGCAAAGTGAACCTCAATTCTGGATAGCCCGGTGGTGGATAGACCAGAGCTTAAAGAAGTAACTGTGGATTTGCCTTTTTAAATTTTCCCCTTCCTTTTATTCGAGAGAGGGTGGTTAGTGATGACCACCCTCTCTCGAATTTTTCACTCTTAAGCCTAACATCCTGGTAACATTTAGATTCTATTAACTTTTCAAAGAATGTTAAGGATCGATTGGATTTATCGGCGATCAAATGAGTTGTCACCTGATATTTGCTTTACAATCCCCTCGCTTATACGTTATTCTAGTGCCAGGAGAGGAGTACTATGTATCAGGCACCACGCGGCACGCAGGACATTTTACCCGCCGAGCAGGATTACTGGCGTTTTGTAGAGCAGAAAGCGGCGGCTATCGCTCAGGTATACGGATATGAACGTATCGATACGCCGGTTTTCGAAGACGCCGGTCTTTTTATCCGCAGCGTCGGCGAAGGTACGGACATCGTCGAGAAAGAGATGTATACCTTCGCGGACAGGGGCGACAGCAAACTTACCCTGCGGCCTGAAGGTACCGCTCCGGTATGCCGGGCTTATTTAGAACACGGTATGCAGAACCTGGTACAGCCGGTCAAGCTCTATTACATAGCACCGATCTTCCGCTATGAAAGGCCGCAGGCGGGACGTTTCCGCCAGCACCATCAGTTCGGCTGTGAAGCCTTCGGGGAAGCCGATCCCGCTCTGGATACAGAAGTAATCGATATGGCATGGAACTTTATCGGTTCGCTGGGACTGAAAAATTTAACTCTCCAGTTGAACAGTATCGGATGCAAACAATGCCGTCCGGAATACTTGAAAGCCCTGCTGGCATATTATAGAAGCTGCAATCGGGAGTTGTGTCCCGAGTGTAATGCCAGGCTGGACCGTAATCCGCTGCGCCTGCTCGATTGTAAAAAGCCGCAGTGTCAGGAGGTTTCCGCAGGCGCTCCGAAGAGCGTTGATTACCTTTGTCCGGATTGCAAAGAACATTTCAATAAGCTTACAGGTTATTTGAATATATTAGGACTGCCTTTCAATATAAACCATTGTCTGGTCCGCGGGCTGGACTATTATACACGCACCGTATTCGAGATCCAGCCGGCAATAGAGGGCTCACAGAGTACCCTTGGTGGCGGGGGACGTTATGACAACCTTATCGAGGAACTCGGCGGTAAGCCCACTCCGGCTATCGGTTTCGGTTCAGGCATCGAACGGATGATATTAAACCTGAAACGGGATAAAATCGAGATTCCGAAGATCCCGAAACCGCGGGTCTTTATCGCCTGTATCGGCGAGGCATCGAAGAACGAGGTCGTAAAACAGGCCGCCGCGTTAAGAAAATCAGGCATCGGAGTCATCGAGACGACCGGAGATAAAAGCCTTAAGGCACAGCTTAGACAGGCCAACACCCTGGGAGCGGTCTATACAGTTATCCTCGGTGAAGAGGAATTAAAATCGGGCCACGCCATAGTCCGCAATATGGCTACCGCTCAGCAGGAGTCTGTTCCCCTGGACAAGCTAATTGACTCTCTTAAAATAAGGTGATTTCAGATTAAAGATTCATGATTCAGAAACAGGTTCTTCTTTTTTATCATAAATCTACAATATTGAGTTCTATTTTAGCTTCAAACGGTTGTTATTTTTGCTTCCAAAGTGGTAGAATAGTAAATTGTGGCTAGTATAAAACGTGACTATTATGAATTGCTCGGGATCGATCGCAATGCTACCGATGATGATATAAAGAAAGCCTTCCGTAAACTGGCATTTCAGTACCATCCGGATAAGAACAATGAAGCCGGAGCTACCGAAAAGTTCAAGGAAATCAACGAAGCATATGAAGTGCTTTCCTCTCCCGATAAGCGTGCCGCCTATGACCGCTATGGTCATGAGGGCGTTCAGCAGGGAGCCGGTAGTGCTCAGGATTTCGGTGCCGGTTTTTCCGGGTTCGGGGATATTTTCGATGCATTTTTCGGCGGAATGAACACCGCTACTGCAGACCGCCACGGTCCGCTGCAGGGTAATGATATACAGCAGCAGGTAACTATCACACTGGAAGAAGCAGCTTTCGGCTGCGAGCGCGAGTTGAAAATGATGCGCTCGGAGAACTGCTCCGTATGTCACGGGCTCGGCAGCAAGCCGGGGACTCAACCCGTACGCTGTCCCGCTTGTAACGGTACCGGCCAGGTGAAACGTGTGCAGCAGAGCTTGTTCGGCCGTTTTGTTAATATCGGTACGTGCACCAAATGTCACGGTGAAGGACAGATAATTACCGAGTTCTGCCCGCAGTGCAAAGGTACCGGCCGCGAAAGATTTACCCGTACTCTGACTATAAAAATCCCGGCCGGTGTGGCTAATGGTAACCAGCTCAATATCCGGGGCGAAGGGGATGCGGGTATTCGCGGCGGTTCACCGGGTGATCTATACCTGAATATTAACGTGTTGCAGCACGCGTTTTTTACCCGTGAAAGCGATGATATCCTCTATGAGCTGCCGGTCAATTTCGCCCAGGCGGCACTGGGTGATGAAGTAGAGGTTCCCGTTCTCAATGGTAAAACCAGGATCAAAATTCCCCCTGGTGCCCAGAACGGCAGAATATTTCGAATCAAAGACAGGGGAATAATTCATCTGAGGGGTGGCGGACGCGGTGATGAGATAGTGACACTTAAAGTAGTAACACCTGATAAGCTGACAAAAGAGCAGAAACATCTGTTTGAAGAGCTGGCGAAGAGTATGGGGAATACTCCCTTAGAATAGCTCAAAGCTCATATCTGAAAACTCAGAACTGGAATCACCCTTCGTCCCCCTTTAACAAAAAGGGGGGGGGATTTCTCCCTTTGAAAAAGGGAGATTAAGAGGGATTTACTTATTACATTTTAGCTCTGTCGCTGATTTTAATTATTTAGCTCTGGTTTTGAGATTTGCCTTTTAATTATTGAGCTATGGTTACGGTCTCTGCCGCACGAAAGAGAACAGTTTCCATTTGCGGCCGGAGAGTTCGTGACGTCCGCCCGCACCAAGTATCTCGGCAATGACTTCCTGAGGGTCGCGTTGCTTATACAGCACCTCGTAAAGTTTTTCGGTAATGGGCATACCCAGTTTTAGCTGTAGTGCCAGTTCCCATACGGCCGCTGTAGTAGCAACTCCTTCGGCGACTCCGGTCATGGAACGGGTGATTTCTCCCAGAGAACGTCCCTTAGTCAGCTCAACGCCTACATAATGGTTCCGGCTCAGAGTACTGGCACAGGTTGCGATCAGATCGCCCAGCCCGGTCAGGCCTGATAGTGTCAGCGGATTTGCACCCATAGCTACTCCGAGAGCCGCCATTTCGGTCAGACCGCGGGTGATAAATGCTGCTTTGGCATTATCACCATATCCCAGGCCGTCAACCATTCCGGCTCCTAGAGCGATGATGTTTTTCAATGAACCGCCCAGCTCAACCCCTATAACATCTGTGTTCGTATATACACAATACGTGGGTGTGTTAAGGATTTCCTGTGCTAGTTTGGCTACAGCAGCATCGCTGGCTGCAACGACAGCCGAGGCGGGTAGTCCCCTGAGTATCTCCCGGGCCAGGTTCGGCCCCGACAGTACGCAGATATGAGAGTGTAATTTGGGGTCTATCTCTTCGGCGATAACTTCCGTCATGCGCTTGTGAGTGCTGAGCTCCAGTCCCTTGGCTGCGTTGATGATCAGCATTCCCGGAGTAAGAAATGATGAAAACAGTCTGAGGTTCTGCCGCATAGACTGTGACGGTACTGCAATTATTACTGCATTTGCTCCCGCTAAAGCATCTTTAACCGATGCAGTAACGATTAAATTGGACGGAAATTTGATGTGTGTGGAAACGATCGATTCCGGGTGACGGGTAACCTCAGCAGCTTCTTCGGCGGTTCGCGCCAACACATTTACTTTGAGCTTTTTACGCGCAATTACGCTGGCAAGTGTTATCCCCCAGCTGGTAGTGCCAATGATTGCGACTTTCGGCATTTTATACCTGATGTGTGTCCGTGGTTCCGCTAAGGATTTCGGGAAGGCAGAGTCTCGGCTTTTTCCCCGAGCTTACGTTCTTTCCCTTTAAAAAGCCGTACGATATTGTCCCGGTGCATTACGATGATTACAATAGCACCTACCAGGGCATAAAGCAGAACAACATAGGGAAATCCATTAAGAACCGTGAGCGGGATTAAAATAGCATAACAGCCTACGACTCCGGCTATAGAACCAAAAGAAACAAATCTCGTCAGGCCGACACCGAGGATTAAAACCTCGCCGCCGAACAGGGCGGCAGCCGGGCACAATGCAANCAGGCCGCCGAAGAAGGTGGCAACACCCCTGCCGCCATGGAATTTAAGGAATATAGGCCAGTTATGACCGGCAACAGCTGCCAGTGCCGCGGAGACCTGGCAAACTACCATGCCAAGACCGAAATCACCGATTATTAGAAAATCATTGCCAATGATCAGGCCGGCGAATATCACTGCCAGTACTCCCTTCACGATATCCATTACGCCGACCAGGATGGCAGCTTTTCTACCTGCCGTTCTCAGAACGTTGGTAGTACCCATCTTGCCGCTGCCGTATTTTCTTACGTCAACGCCCGCGAACCTTTGACCGATGATTACGCCAAAAGGAATCGAGCCAATAAGATACCCGAGGACAATAGCTATTATAAATTTGGTGATTATCATGATTTACTCCGTGGTTTGAACACCATCCGGATAGGAGTACCCGTAAAGCCGAACGCCCGGCGTAATCTGTTTTCCAGNTAACGCTGATATGAAAAGTGTACCAGAGAAGCATCGTTTACGGAAAAAACGAAGGTAGGCGGGTTATTTTCCGCCTGTGTAACGTAGAGAATTTTCAACCGCTTACCCGCTTTTTGCGGGGGGGCATGTTCAGCGATTGCCTGTTGAATTGTGTTATTTACCATTTTAGTTGGGAGACGTTTAATTCGTTCCTGGTATACTTCCATTACCGTGGGCATTATACGGTCTATTTCCTGCCCGGTTTTTGCCGAAATATATATTATCGGTGCGTATGGTACGAACCGGAATTGTTCCCTGACATACTCACTATATTCTACCCTATTAATTTGATTAGTCAAGTCCCACTTGTTGGCTGCAATGATGATACCGGTGGCTGCTTCCTGCACGTAACCTGCTATGTGAGTATCCTGATCGGTGATGTTTTGACTCGCATCGATTATCAGAAGAGTAATATCCGCCCGCTCGATAGCCTCACGGGAGCGGATGACGCTGTAACGTTCTATCCCGACTTCCACCTTGCCCTGGCGCTTAATGCCCGCTGTATCTATTAGTACCACATTTTTCCCCTGATATTCAATAACGGTGTCAACAGCGTCTCTCGTCGTACCAGGGGTGGAATCTACTATAGACCGCTCTTCTCCTGCCATTGTATTGAGCAGTGTCGATTTGCCTACATTCGGTTTGCCCACTATTGCAACCTTGATAGTCTCCGGAAGTATATCGGCGGGCTGTGGTTCCGGTAGCAAACCTATTATCCTGTCCAGCAGTTCGGCGACACCCCGGCCGTGATACGCACTTATTGGTATGAGCTCCTCGAAGCCAAGCCTGTAAAATTCGGCTGCGGTTGTTTCCTGCCGGGTGTCCTCGGCTTTGTTGGCCGTCAGTATTATTCTTTTACCGGTGCGGCGTAGCCGGTTAGCCAGCTCGATATCGTCCGGCAGCAGCCCATCGCGTGTGCTGACCATGAAGATAATGATATCCGCTTCATCAATCGCGGTTTGAATCTGCTTGTTGACCTCTCCGGATATACCGGCGGCTGCATCAAATTCAACGCCGCCGGTATCGGTCAGCGTAAAATCCCTCCCCTGCCAGGTAACATCCACGGAGATGCGGTCACGCGTGGTGCCGGGCAGGTCCTCGACAATAGAGATGCGTCTGCCGGCGATGCGGTTCAACAGCGTGGATTTACCCACATTTTTACGGCCGATAATAGCGATGATTGGTTTTTTCATAAGAATATTTGATGCTTTTCACTGGTCATTTATTAATTAATATATTAGTTGAGATCCCTCTTAATCCCCCTTTTCCAAAGGGTAAAATGGATTCTCTCCCTTTTATAAAGGGAGAGATAAGAGGGATTTGAGGATAGTAGTGTCAGCGGTACCGCAAACCTGTCGAGTTAGCCAGTGGATATTCCAGACCTCCCAGCATCCTGGCAAGTATCGCTTTTTGCACATGCATCCTGTTCTCTGCCTGNTCGAATACCACGGACTGGGGACTGTCGATAACACCCACTGCTACCTCTTCACCGTGGTGTGCGGGGAGCGGATGCATGATTATAGCGTCAGGCCTTGCCGCCGCCAGCAGACTTTCATTGATTTGATAACCGTCGAACACGCTTTTCCGCAGTTCAGACTCCGCCTCCTGTCCCATGCTGGTCCAAACATCGGTATACAGGACATCAGCACCTCTGGATGCCTCGATAGGTTTCGATGTGCTGAAAAACTCGGACCCGCTCTCGATCGAAAAATCGCGGGCTATTTCCCAGTATTTATCCTGAATTGAATACCCCTCGGGATTAGCGATATGGAAATTCATACCGGTTAACGCAGCTGCCAGAAGCAGGCTGTTAGCCACGTTGTTGCCATCTCCGATATAGGCTAATGTGAGTTTCCTGAGATCACCCTTCTTTTCATAGATCGTCAGCAGGTCAGCGAGAGCCTGGCATGGGTGCTCAGCATCGGAGAGGGCGTTGATGACCGGAACATCCGCATACTGTGCCAGCAATTCTAATGTTTGATGTGAAAAAGTCCGGGCGGTAATTACATCGGCATAGCGGCAGAGCACCCGGGCAACATCGGGGACAGACTCCCTTTTGCCAAGACCTACCTCGGANGGNGAAAGGTAAATGCTGTGTCCGCCCAGNTGCATCATAGCTACTTCGAAACTGACCCTGGTCCTCAGTGAGGGCTTTTCAAAAACAAGCGCCAGCACTTTACGGTCAAGAATGTTTAACCAGCCGTCATTCTTGAGTTCAATAGCCTCGTTTATTATAGCTTTTACATCGTCGCCGGTAAGATCCGCAACGGATAGTAAATCTTTCAATTCATACCTCCGGACGTTTAAGAGTATAACATAAAAACAACATTACAATAAATATATTTAAATCAGTCCAGGCTCCGGGGTATATGGCACCCTTAATTCTGGATTAATATTTGCTCTGATAAAGACTGCCGGCGATTTTTAATTCGACCCTCAAATTGCTATAATGAATATTTGGGCATTGTCAGATGTCCTGATACTGCGTGCCTCTGGAAGTCGAGGTTAATCGTTGCACGATGTAATTGTCGTCGGTGGCGGGCCGGTCGGAAGCCAAACGGCTTACCGCTTATCCGGAGCCGGGCATAGTGTTCTGGTATTGGAGAAGAAACCGGGGACCGTGGAGCCGGTTTGTTGTACCGGTATTATCAGTCAGGACTGTGTTCAGACTTTTGATATAGATAATAACGTTATATTACGCAGGTTAAAAAGTGCCCGTCTTTTCTCTCCGGGTAATGCTGAACTGTGTTTACAGCGCCCTGAAATCCAGGCCAGTGTGGTTGACAGGGGTGCTTTTGACAATCTCATTGCCCGCCGGGCTCAAATAGCCGGCGCGGAATTTTGTTATAGCTTTCGCGTTGATAGCATTGATTCCGGCCGTGATTTTGTAACGGTTCAGGCTACCCATCAACAAATAAATCACACTTTCCGGTCCAGAAGTGTAGTCATAGCCGCCGGTCACGGGGCTATACCGACCACTAAACCGGACGCCGGGGAAATCGAAGATTTCACGGTTGGAGCTCAGGCAGAGGTAATGGCCGAAGGCATTAACGAAGTGGAAGTATATCTCGGACGGAAATATGCCCCCGGTTTCTTTGCCTGGCTGGTCCCCTCGTCTCCGGGCAAGGCACTGGCCGGTACGATGGCCCGGCACAACACCGCGGGATACCTCAAGGAGTTGCTGCAATATCTGGCAAAACAGGGCAAAATCAGATCGGCTGATGTACCTCTCGGCGCAAGGACCATCCCGCTGCGGCGTCTATCCAAAATCAGCGGCAGGCGGCTTATTATCGCCGGTAGTGCCGCCGGACAGGTAAAGCCCATCACCGGCGGCGGCATTTATTACGGTATGCTTTGTGCTGAGATCGCAGCTCAAACCCTGCACCGTGCCCTTTCCGAAGATGATTTTTCCGCAGCAAAGATGTCAGACTATGCCCGGGGATGTAACAACAAATTAGGTGAAGAAATTAAGATCAGCTCCCGCATCCAAAAAATTATCGAGCGCCTCAACGACCGGCAACTGGATAAGATATTCGAAATCGCCGGCTCGGACGGCCTCATGGACTCTTTATTGAAGATGAATGACCTGTCGTTCGACTGGCACGGGCAGGCAATTAAAAGGCTGGTACGGCAAAAAGCGCTGTCCGGAATCTGGCAAATGATGAAGGTCTCATTTAATTAGGATTTTACGGTTTTTCTTTCATTGAAAGTAAACCGGGTTAGGAGATTAGGTAAATGGTTGAAAATACTATTAAGCAGACTCTTGGGGATGTAGTTACCGGTTATGTTGCGTATCTGGCTCCGGAAGCTAAAGAGGCTGCCCAACCTGAAGTTTTCAGGTTTGTTCGCTGGTTCGGTTGGGATCGGGAACTGGCTGAATTGAGTCCGAATGAGGTAGCCAGCTATGCCGAACGGTTGTCTCTGTCCGATAGCGATTACATAAAAAAGCTGGATATGGTGCGTGCCTTTCTTACCTGGGTAAAAAATAAGAATCTTTCCAAAGTGAATCTGGCGGTACATCTTAAACCCAAGAAGGCCAGACCGAAGACTAACTCTAAGGCTGGCGGAACTCAACCGGAAACAGTCCAGGTGACGTCTGAGGGTTATATTAAATTGAAAGAGGAGCTTGAAGAACTTAAACTGCGGCGTCCGCAGGTTATCGAAGAAATAACCAAAGCCGCTGCCGATAAAGACTTTCGTGAGAACGCTCCTCTTGAGGCAGCAAGGGAACAGCATGGACTGATCGAAGGCAGGATCAGAGAAATCGAAGCTACTTTGAAAGCTGCAGAGATAGTTATTAACCGGAAAAACTCATTAAAGGTCTGTGTCGGGGACAATATCATCCTCTTGGAAGTTGCTACCGGAGAAGAGATGTATTTTAAGATAGTGGGTCCCAGGGAGACCGACCCCTCTAAAGGCAAGATTTCCGGAATTTCCCCGGTGGGCAAAGCAGTGGTGGGCAAGGTGGAAGGAACTGTAGTTGAAGTTACGGCACCTATCGGCAAGATCTGCTACCAGATCAAACAGATCAAGCGGTAATTAATAGAGTTCTCAGTAGTCGGTAAACAGTAATTAGTCCCGAACCAATTAAACTTAATACTAATAACTGTTAACAGAAACACTTATTGTGATTCTGTAATTCGGAATTTTCATTGAGGAGGGTGATATGACTGATTCGATGAGACTGCAAGATATCAAAAGAGTGGCGGTTATCGGCTCCGGTATCATGGGGGCACAGATAACGCAGCTTTTCGCTCAGGTTGGGAAATACCAGGTAATGCTCACCAGTACATCTCTGGCCTCGGTACAGAATAAGGGACTCAAGACCATCCGGGAAAACCTGCAAAAATATTATGTGGGCAAAGGACGGATGACCCAGGCAGAGGCAGATGAAGTGTACGGCCGGGTCACGGGGACGGCGGTTTTCGCGGAAGCGGTCGGCGATGCCGATCTGGTGGTAGAGGCGGTATATGAAGACCTGACCTTAAAGAAGAATATTTTTAAACAGATGGGNGAAACCTGTCCCGCNAGGACAATCATGGTTTCCAGTACCTCGGACTTTAATATTACGGAAATGGCCGCGGTGACACCCCGGCCGCAGAAATGTATCGGTATGCATTTCTTCCATCCGGTTACCGCTTCTAAAGCGATAGAAGTGGTCCGTGGTTCGCTCACGAGTGATGAAACTATGGAAACCTGTGTTGCATTAACGAAGAAACTGGGTAAAGAACCCCTGGTATGCAAAGACTTCAGCTACGGTTTCCTGGCTAACAGGGCATACACTCCGATGGTCCTGGAAGCCGTGCAGATGGTGTGGGAGCGAGTCGCCCCTCCCGCGGAAATCGATAAAGCCCTGAAACTCGGTTACGGGCTGCCCATCGGGCCGCTGGAGCTCTTTGACCTTCTGGGCATCTGGAAGATACAGGCCTCAGCGGAAAATGACAAGATCAAAGAGCTGGGCGAAAAAGGCCGTCTGCATCCGCTTATGAGAATGATGGACCGGGCAGGTTATACCGGCGGGCCGGGTAAAAAAGGCATCTATGCTTTTTATAACGAAGTTCTGAGCCGTTAATTTAAAGCATACATCATTTTTTAATTTAAGTTTAAGTTTTGGTTTTGATTTTTGATATTTGAATTTTGAGTTCATTACCGTGCTTATTGAATATTACCATATCGATGCTTTTGTGGAGCATGGTTTCCTGGGAAATCCTGCCGGTGTCTGCATCCTTGATTCATTTTTACCCGATACCGTGATGCAGCGGATCGCTTTTGAAAACGCCGTGTCTGAAACGGCATTCGTGGTATCCCAAAATGACGGTTATAGAATCCGCTGGTTTACTCCCGAAATAGAAGTCGATCTATGCGGTCATGCCACCCTGGCAGCCGCCCATGTGTTGTTCCGCGAACGGGGTTTTTCCGGCAACGTCATCGAATTTGCTTCCCAATCCGGGAAGTTGGCAGTGGAAAAGAATAGCGATATCCTTGTCCTGGATTTTCCTGCACGTCCNCCGGTGTCCTGTGACGTACCGTATGAGCTGAATAATGCATTGGGACATATACCCGTAGAAGTCCTCGCTTCCAGCCGCGACTATTTCATCGTATTTGCAGACCAGGACACGGTAAAACCGCTGGCGCCGGACATGGAGATACTAAAAAATATGGGTAAATTCGGGTATATCATTACCGCTCCGGGGAAAGAAGTAGATTTCGTTTCGCGTTTTTTCGCTCCCGGAGAAGGCATACCGGAAGACCCGGTTACCGGCTCCGCTCATTGCACTCTGATACCGTACTGGGCAAAGCGTTTAAACAAAACAGAGATGGTCGCTCGCCAGCTGTCCCGCCGCGGTGGAGTACTCTACTGTCGGGATGCCGGCGAGCGGGTCAAGATCGGCGGCAAAGCAGTTACTTTTATGCACGGTAAGATTGAAATATAAGATCGGCCTGGATTGATGTATCATCTAATTTTAGGTCTTTTACGAATACTGTTAATATTGTTTCGCCGGTATTTAGCTTAACTGTATTTTCATGGTTTGAGTTCGTGAGAAGGCTCGTGAATGGTGAGCTAACCGGTCCCAATAGAATAACAATGCTTTTAATGGTCTATCTGCCCATAGATTAAACTTTGAAAATGGATTTTATTCTCTGGCAGAATGGAATCTTTATCTTTACCGTTAGCAGTAAATCACCAGCAGGACCTCCGGCTTTCCCTGGCACTCCCATTTCTCTTAATCTAATTTTTTGCCCACTTTTTATTCCGGCAGGTATCTTTACTAATAAAATTTTAGATTTTCCTGCTTTATGATAGCGATATCTGACTTCACCGCCTTGCTTGGCTACTTCAGAAGAAATACTCAAAACGTCCGTTANGTCTTTGCCTTTTTCCGGTATTTTAATTCTGAAAACTTTTTCCAAAACGAATTTTATAAGCCTGCCACTAAATCCTATTTGGTTAAAAGGAATGGTCGGCATCGTATTGGAGGTATTATCTTGTTTCGAGCTAGTCGTATAACTTCTAAAAGTATATCCAGGCCGGCTGTACACGTACCCATGAAACCCCGGACCATAGAATTCACGAAATATTTCATCTGCATCGCGAAAGCCATATGATCTGGAAAATTCCTGGAATATCTGCTCGATATCCGAACCTCTGAAAATATCTTCTTGGGAGTGGGTCTGTCGGTATTGCTCATAAGCTCCTGAGCCATACCTTTCCCTGAGCGAATCATACTCTCTTCTTTTCGCTGGATCAGATAGAGTCGCATACGCTTCATTTAGGGCTTTCATTTTATCGTTAGCGGCGGGATTATCTTTATTCCTATCGGGATGATATTGAAAAGCTAGTTTACGATAAGCCTCTTTAATATTTTGCTCATCCGCACTAATGTCGATGCCAAGAATCTCATAGTAATCTTTCTGGTATGAAGTGTCCACTCGCTTAATTATAATACTTCCACAATATTTTCCAGAGTCAATACTTGGAAGCTCCGATTTCCTCCATCTTACCTGTTACCATATATACCACTCGCTCGCAGATATTGGTAGCCCGGTCNGCGGCCCGTTCGATGTTGTGTGCTACCCATATTAGATGCGTAGCACGGTTAATAGTCTTCGGCTCCGTCATCATAAACGTTAACAGCTCACGGAATATTTGGTCNTAGATATTATCTACNACTTCGTCCATGCCGACAATTTGTATAGCCCCTTTATCATCGTTTTCGATGAAAGCCTTCAGGCTATTATGTATCATTTCGATAGTAATATCGCACATCCGCGGGATATCAATAAGTGGTTTCAGCGGAGGCTCATCGCCAATCATGATGACGATCTTGGCGATACCGGTAGCATAGTCACCGATGCGCTCCAGTTCATTTATTATGTTTAAAATAGCTATGATGCTATTTAGCTCACTGGCAACAGGCTGCTGAGTAGCAATGAGTCCTTTACACTTTTCCTCAATATAGAACCTTTTTCCGTTGATTTTTGTATCATCTGCGATTATCTGATGCCCGGCGTTCAGGTCACGCTTTTTCAATGCCTCGACTGAACGACCCAGCGCTTCCTCTACCATGCTTCCCATGCTTATGACTTCGTCTTTAGTTTCACGCAACAATTTACTAAAAGTCTCTCTGCCGTCCATGTTTATCTCTCCTTAAAGAACCTGGCCATTAATGTTAATATTCAGGTTTAATTGTATTTTAAATATACTCTATGGCTATATCTTCTAATATGTTCGCAAAGGTCTCACATCCGTCGATAGCCGATTCCATTTTGTTGTAAATATCCCGCCACTTAACTATAAAGGCGATGTCATCCGGTTGGTCAAAGAGCTCACCCAGTGCAGCGCGGTAGACCCTGTCACCGGCATTCTCAATCTCATGGATAGTCACGCACCTTTCGATAAGCTTAGATTTGTGCATGCTGAAATTTATCTCTGATACGCCACTTTCCACTTCCAAAACAGCTTTTAGAATAATATCACACAATTCCTTGGCTCGGTCAGTAGGCCTTTCAATCCCGTACAGATACAGCATGTCTGCAATTTCATGGATATGGTCCGCGATATCGTCTAATGAAGAGGCCAACGCAGAAATGTCCTCTTTATCAAACGGAGTAACGGAAGAGCGGTGCAGGAGCGTCATTATATCGTGCATAAGAGCGTCTCCGTCCTGTTCCATATCGGCTAACATGCTTGCTCGTTCCTTAACGTTTTGCTGGATGTAAATCATATCCTTCAATTGGCGGGCCATTTTGACGTTGTTTTCCGCCTGTTGCTGAAAAAAGGCAAAGAACTTCGGCTCTTTCGGGAGCAAATACAACTTAGGCATTGGCAGCACCCCTCCAGTTCATTGTAAATGTGGCTCCTGCAATAGTCAAAGGCCAATATCATACAATGTTTACTCTAATAGAAAGGACGTCCCGCTTTCACAAGACGTCCTTTCTATTTAACTTCAAACTGCCACCTTCAAACTTCTAACTGTTTTATTACCACTGAGCAAACATCGGAAAGATTGTCCAGTCATGCATACAAATATTCGATACCTTTTACGTTCAAAATTAATTAAAAGTGTATTATCCATTGACTTTTTATTAAATTTGATTATAATAGTGACGTTAAAATAAAAAGTAATGATAATCTAAGTGAAATTCATATAGGGCGTTGAGCTACCNCCTTTTAATGGGCGCTTAGGTGGCAGGGAGCCGATAGTGAAACCGACTTGAATGAAGGTCGTTTTTGTACTTTTTAAGGAGGTGGTTGATATGCGGGGTGCTATCCTTCCAAAGTCCCTTTTAGGCTGGTCGTCAATGGGGTTAATTATTGTTAGCATCATATTTTTTACATTGTCCGTAGTGATACTTGGTCCAGGACCTGATTACAATATGTCCCTTGCTTATGCTTTAACAGCCATCGTTGTAGGTATAGCCATTGCTTCATTCGTTACAGGTCTCATGGGTGTTATAAAGAAAAAAGAACGGGCCATTCTCGTTTTTATAGCTATGGCAATTAGCCTATATTGTGTGATAGGTAGTGTAGTCTCACTAATTGGCTCAGTTCTTGGCTTAACGAAGTAAAAATACTGGGGACTTTAAGAGTTTCTAAACAAACATCGGGATGTTTGCCATTCCAGAAGTCTTATTTTA
>JGI20214J51088_10001554_pt1 | contig 15658 bp, 14 predicted proteins | sample WetSurMetagenome_FD_51088 | JGI IMG/M metagenome (IMG submission 51088) | reverse complement strand
GGAGAATAGGAGAATGGGAGAATGGGAGAATAGGTGATATATATACTCAGTGACAGAGAGAATTGCTTCCTCCGTGAAACTCCGTGTCCCCGTGGTTAAATGGATAGGCAAGAAATTATAAAAGAGTGGACAATAAAATTAAAATATTCCAAACACCGTATGAACTGGCAGAGGCCTTTGCTGAGGAACTTATTGGTTTGATAAATGATGCAGCGAAAAAGAAAAGGCCTTTTACAGTAGCCCTGTCAGGTGGTTCAACTCCTGAGCTTCTTTTTACAATACTGGGAGACCATTATTCAAATTCTGCAGATTGGAAATTTGCCCATTTTTTCTGGGGAGATGAAAGATGTGTGCCTCCCGATAATATTGAAAGCAATTTTGGAATGACAAACAAAACTTTCTTTCTGAAGGCAGCTATTCCGGAATTGAATATTCACAGGATTTTTGGTGAGAATGCTCCTGAAGATGAAGCTATTCGTTATTCGGAAGANATATCAGCATTTACAAGAAAAAGAGATGGTTTGCCATTGTTTGATATGATAATACTTGGTTTGGGAGAGGATGGGCATACTGCTTCAATATTTCCCGGACATCACGGATTGTTAGTTTCCGATAAAATATGTGAGGTAGCTATTCATCCGCTGACTTCCCGGAAACGTATAACTATTACGGGAAAAGTCATCAATAATGCCGGTTCAGTGACTTTCCTGGTCACAGGAAAAAGGAAAGCTGAAATAGTTGAAAAAATTCTGAGCAATGCCTCATCGTCTTATCTGTTTCCTGCTTCATATATTGTCCCGGTAGAAGGAGAGCTGAAATGGTACCTCGATGTTGAAGCCGGAAGCTTATTGCAAAAGTAATGGATAATCAAAATGTAATTATTGACAAGGTATTAAATGATTTTTTCTATATTTGAAACAACTTTTGTATTAACTTAAAATATAATTGTCATGTCACACGAAAAAGCTAAAGAACAGACAAAACACAAGAAAGAACCAACNAAAAGTCTGAAAGAAAAAAGGCTTGCTAAAAAAGCTAAAAAAGAAGAGAAGAAGAGACAGTAGTTTAACTGTCATTTTTATATAATTAAAAAATCCCGGTCGGGGGGACCGGGATTGAATAATAAATCTTTGTATAGAATACTAAGCTAGTCTTACGTCTACTGCATTAATTCCTTTTTTACCTTCCTGAAGTTCGAATGTAACTTCATCATTCTCTTTAATCTGATCTTTCAGACCTGATACGTGTACAAAATATTCATTATCCGAATCTGCATCTTTAATGAATCCAAAACCTTTTGATACATTAAAAAATTTTACTGTTCCTTTGTTCATTTTATTCTGTTTTTAAATTAGTGCCGCAAGCTACGTAAATAATTTGAAATAATCTAAATTATTTTATAATAATCTGATATTTAACTGATTTCTTATTCANATTTTCTTAAAAATATTCNCCGTATAAAATATGCNTACTTTTACANGCTCATAACGAACACNTATTATTTNNATGAAAAAATATTATATTCTCTGGCTTGCCCTGATCTTCACAGGTTCAAATGTANTATGCCAGATGACTTTTCAAACTGTTGCTGAGAAATCGGATTTTAAATCAACATCTGAATATGAGGACGTAATATCGTTCATAAATCAACTGAAAAAGGCTTCTTCTCTGATCAGGATTGAATCTATTGCCACTTCAGCTGAAGGAAGGGATATACCTCTGATTATCATTGCGGATCCTCTTCCGGAATCGCCTAAAGACCTTGTAAATGATAAGAGGGTTGTAATATACATTCAGGCAAATATTCATGCCGGTGAAGTTGAAGGTAAGGAGGCTGCACTTATGTTTGCCCGCGATTTGCTTAAAGAAAATAAACCTGAACTTCTCAAAAATGTTGTTCTGCTTATCTGTCCCATTTTTAATGCTGACGGGAACGAAAAAATAAGTCCACTGAACAGAACAAACCAGAATGGCCCTGTAAACGGAGTCGGAGTAAGATATAATGGTCAGTCTCTTGATCTTAACCGCGATGCCATGAAGGCCGAGTCACCTGAAGTGAAAGGTGTTATCTCAAATGTTTTTAATCGTTGGGATCCGTCAGTATTTATGGATTGCCATACTACTAATGGATCGTATCATGTGGAACCGGTAACTTTTACATGGATGGTCAACCCGAATGGAGACAATTCCCTGATAGCTTATATGCGCGAAAAGATGATGCCTTCAATGTCAGAAACGCTATTACAAAAGTATAAAGTTGAAAACTGCTTTTACGGAGAGTTCAATGATATGATGGAACCTGAAAAAGGCTGGGTACTTGATGCTTCAGAACCTCGATATATGAGCAACTATTTCGGCATCAGAAACAGGCTTGGCATACTGAATGAAAACTATGTATATGCTGATTTTAAGTCGAGGGTTCTAGGCTGTTATTTCCTTATTCATTCACTCCTTGATTATGCTTCGGCAAATAAATCCGAAATTAAAAATCTTTTGAAGGATGTTGACAATAAGACAATTGCCCGTGGTCTGGCTCCTGCTGTTACCGATTCCTTTGCAATTGAATATAATGTCAGACCTGCTCCTGAAAAAGTAAAAATCCGGACTTATGAGGCTGAACTGCTGTCAAATCCCTCAGGCTATAACCGATATAAAAAAAGTGACAGACAAAAGGATGTTACAGTTCCCTATTTCATCGATTACTATCCGGTAAAGAGTGTCAGCTTTCCTTTTGCATATCTGTTAACAACAAGCGATCCGGTAATTATTGACCTGCTAAAGTTGCATGGAATTAAAGTTGAAAAGCTTTCGGAAAAAACAGACATTATGGTTGATCGTTTTGAAATAAGTGAACTTGAAGGAGCCGCAAAGCTGAACCAGGGGCATTATACAAATACGATAAAAGGGAAATTTCTTAAGGATACAATAATTTTTCCGGCAGGTACAATTGTTGTAAGAACAGCACAACCATTGGCAAATGTTGCTGCATATCTGCTTGAACCACAATCGAACGATGGTTTGGTTATCTGGAATTTCTTCGACAGGTATCTTGTTCCTCAGTGGGGACCGGGATATAATCCGTATCCGGTTTATAAAGTAATGCAGGCGATGGATATAAAAACTGTGGAAGTAAAATAAGATGGGGAGATGGGGAGAAGAGGAGATTCATATTTTATCCTCTCCTCCCAGTCTCCCAGTCTCCCATTCTCCCATTCTCCCAGTCTCCCATTCTCCCATTCACACCCTCTGATGGATCGAGAAGTGTATCTGAAGGGAATTTAATGATTGTAAATGTGTCAGGAAATCATGTGTGTTTAATGATATTTTTATAACATTGTAAAAAACACAATTTTTTCTGACCTTTGCGGCCTGATTAACAATAGCAAAATATCTGATCATGAGAAAATGGCGAGTAGAAGATTCTGCAGAACTTTATAATGTAAATGGTTGGGGTGTTGATTATTTTTCGATCAATGACAAAGGCAACGTTACAGTGACTCCACAAAAGAATGGTGTCGCTGTGGACCTTAAAGATCTGTTGGATGAACTTATACTTTCGGATGTTTCAACACCTGTATTGGTGCGCTTTCCTGATATCCTTGATGACCGGATTATAAGTATATCCAAATGTTTTAAATCTGCTTCTGAAGAGTATGATTATAAAGCTCAGAACTTCATTATCTATCCTATTAAAGTCAACCAGATGCGACCGGTGGTTGAAGAGATTGTGAGTCATGGAAAAAAATTCAATATCGGACTGGAAGCCGGATCAAAGCCTGAATTACATGCTGTTATAGCCATCAATACTGATCCTGAATCACTTATTATCTGCAATGGGTATAAAGATGAAGATTATATTGAGCTTGCCCTTCTCGCTCAGAAAATGGGTAAAAGAATCTTCCTGGTTGTTGAAAAGCTTAATGAACTCAAACTAATTACAACTATTGCCAAACGTCTTAAAATAAAGCCAAATCTTGGGATCAGGATCAAACTGGCAAGTGTTGGCAGCGGTAAATGGGAGGATTCAGGAGGAGATATCAGTAAGTTCGGACTGACATCAAGTGAACTGCTTGAGGCAATCGATTTTATTGAAAAAAGCAAGATGAGGGATTGTGTTAAACTGATACATTTTCATATTGGCAGCCAGGTCACAAAAATCCGCAGGATTAAAAATGCACTCCGGGAAGCCTCNCAGTTTTATGTTCAGCTCCGTAATCTCGGTTTTAATGTGGAATTTGTTGATATTGGTGGCGGCCTTGGTGTTGACTATGACGGAACAGGATCATCAAACAGTGAAAGCAGCGTCAACTATACAATTCAGGAGTATGTGAACGATTCGATTAGTACATTCGTTGATGCCAGCAATAAGAATAAGATTCCTCATCCGAATATTATAACAGAATCAGGCCGGTCACTTACCGCGCATCATTCAGTTCTGATATTTGAGGTACTCGAAACAACCACTCTTCCTTCATGGGATACAGAGGATCTGATCAATGAAAATGATCATGAGCTTGTTAAAGAACTTTTCCTCTTATGGGATAACTTTAATCAGTCAAGGATGCTTGAGACATGGCATGATGCNCAGCAGATAAGGGAAGAAGCTCTCGACAGATTCAGTCTTGGTCTGGTTGACCTGAAAACAAGGGCCCAGATAGAAAGGTTATTCTGGTCAATTGCCAGGAAAGTCTATCAGATGGCAAATATGACAAAACATGTTCCTGAGGAGTTGCGACAGATTTCACGAATACTTTCTGATAAATATTTCTGTAATTTTTCTCTTTTCCAATCGCTTCCGGATGCATGGGCTATAGATCAGATTTTTCCGATAATGCCTATTCATCGTCTCAATGAGGAACCGTTGCGAACAGCAACTATTCAGGATATGACATGCGATTCTGACGGGAAAATAGATAACTTTATTTCAACACGCAATTCATCTCACCATCTTCCTGTTCATTCACTGAAACCAAAAGAACCATATTACCTGGGTGTATTCCTCGTTGGTGCTTATCAGGAAATTCTTGGTGATCTGCATAATCTTTTCGGTGACACAAATGCCGTGCATGTTTCAGTTGATGAAAACGGATACAAGATTGACCAGATAATTGATGGAGAGACAGTTGCGGAAGTATTAGATTATGTACAGTACAATTCCAAGAAGATGGTAAGGACTGTTGAATCATGGGTTACCACATCTGTAAAAGCAGGCATCATAACTCTTGAAGAGGGTAAAGAATTCCTTTCAAACTACCGTTCCGGTCTTTACGGTTATACCTATCTTGAATAATCAGGGGTATTAATTATTACGTTTTTTTAACGATTTTAGAAATATTTTTCTAACTTGTTATCTTAAATTATTAATTTACGGATCGTTAAATACTAACCCCTTAATTAATTATACTATGAGCAACGGAACCTTTGATTTTAATGAGTTTATTAAGGAATCAAAAGATGTCCTTTTTAATCCGAAATTGTATTTCTCCACAATGAAAACATCAGGAGGAATGACAGAACCTTTGATTAAGGCAGTAATTTATGGCGCTATTGCAGGTGCAATAGCATTTCTTTGGAGCATTCTTAAGATTGGAGGAGCAGGAGGTGGGTTATTAGGTGGAGCAGTAGGAATTATGATCTTCATCTCATATCTCATTGGCGCCATTATCGGATTATTCATTTTAGCCGTGATTCTTCTTGTAATATCTTCAATCTGTAAAGGGAATACTGATTTTGAAGCCAACCTGAGAGTTACTGCAGCTGTTATGGTTATAATGCCCATAAGTGCCCTGTTCGGATTTGCAGGTGGTGTAAATCTTTATCTGGGTGTCATTATTAGCCTGGCTATAAATATATTCTCATTATGGCTTCTTTATAATGGTCTGGTTGAAGCGCTGAAGTCAAAACCGGAGACAACTAAAATCGTTGTGTATGTTCTTGTGGCATTATTTGTACTCTTTATGCTGATCGGATTTGGAGCAAGGAGAACAGCTAATCAGATCATGAAAGAATTTAACAGTACTGATTTTAAGGAGCAGCTGAAGGACTTACCGAATAACTAGAAATAGGAGACCCTGTTATAGCGCCAGGCCTGTTGCAGATTGTAACGGGCCTGGCTTTTTTAATATTTCTGTCTCCTGATAAGTGCAGCAAGATATCTTGATTTAAACTGCTCACTTGCAAGAGCCTGTTTAATAGGTGGAAGCTTGAGAATAACTCCGAGTACGGCAGCCATAGCTCTGTGACTAAACATGACCTGGTTGTCAAAAATAAGGTTATGAAGCTTTCCTCTTTCAATAGCCATAATTACAACCTTGTGCACAGAATTAACCGGAGTTATAACACGTTCTGATCTGGAACTAAGTTTAATTGCATTCTTCTCACATCCTTTCAGACAAACACCACATCCAAGACATGTTTTCGGATCAACTTTTGCTTTCTTTCTGAATGGTTTGTCAGGTACATTCGATGATACCAGAGTCATTGCCTCAACCGGACAAAGAGAAACACATTTACCGCATCCATTGCATATCTCATCAGTAATTACCGGAATAAAGTTAGTAGTATGTACCGGATTAAGAAAACCGAATCTCCTTGCGGCAATAAGAGCTTCACAACAACATCCGCAACAATTGCAGATGAAATTAACTTTCTCCCTGACATTTTCACCAAACTGGATAAGGTTATTGTCACGTGCTTTCTGAAGAAGATCAATACCTTCGGAAACTTCAACTTTTCTTGCAATTCCATGTCTGGTCAATGAATCTGCACTGTCATTAAATGTCATACAGATATCCATTGGAGCATTACAGTTTCTGCCAAGGTGTTTCATCTTATGCCTGCAATAACAGATCCCTATCCCGATTGAAGCTGCGGTTTTTATGACTTCAGAAGATCTTTCATAATCAAGAACATGCAAGGCGTTTTCGGATGAAAGTACCTCCTCATTCACATATACTCTTCCTAATTGCGTCTCTCCTGTTGTAAAAAGATCTTTAATAAAATCCTCTTCAACATTCATGTACTGATAGTAAAGTTCAGATAGTGCCTTCTGATCAATATCATTTCTGTACCTCATCAATGAGAATTCAAAAAAACCAGCCATCGGTGGCGGCATTGAGTACTTGATATCGTCACCGGTTTCGGCATCAATCAGTATTCCCCTGTCTGCCAGATCATTTAAAATTTTGCTGGCTTCAGATTCTTTGATTTTCCATATTCTGGCAGCTTTCTCAGCATTGAATGGTTTAATGGGTAACATCGATACAAGTCCTGCTTCCTTTTCTGAAAAAAGAATTTTAAGTATTTCAAAAAGCAGGTCTGAAGCAACGGCTCCCTGAGGAAACCTGTTAATCCTGTCAGAAAGGCTTTTAAAGTTGTTATATTTGACGGTGTTATGATGTGCCATAAATAAACTATCAGATTAGAATGCAATATCAAATATAGAATTATTTATCTCTTTTAATATCAAATCCGGATCAGTGTAATTAAACTTAAACTTAAAGTTATCATTCAGGATTTGTTTTTTATAAAAAGCATCAATAAATATTATCTTTATCTGAAAGAATCCTTTTCAGGAAAACAAAAGAGTTGTTATGAATAAAATTGTTTTGATTGGGGTATTAGTAATGAGTGTAAATGTCAGCGCCCAGAAAGGTGATCTTATTGTCAGTAAATGGAACAGAAATGCCGATACCGGATTTGTCGTCAGTCCTGCTGATTTCTCCATAATAAAAAAAGGTAACATAAATTATTCTATTTCAAACAATAACGAATTTATTTTTCTCTCACTGAAGATTACTGACCTTAAAGTGCAGGATATTATATTAAAAGAAGGTCTTACTGTGTGGGTAAATATGGACAATAAACCTGCCAGAAATATGGGTATAAGGTTTCCGGTTGGTTCTCACTCTTCAATCGACCGGAACAAACCAGGCGATGTCGATCCTTCTTCAGATTCAGCTGAAAGTCCTGGTACCCCTGTTTCACTGGCAAACACTATTGAACTTATTGGATTCAAGAACGAAAGCATCCGAAGGTTTCCTGCCGGGAATCCTGATAGTTTCAGAGGCTCTGTCAGAATTGATGAAAAGGATACATTTTACTACAGGATGGCAATGCCAATTGAAAAACTGCCGATGCGAAACTCTAAATCCGGAAAAGGTTCCAGCCCCTTTTCTTTCGGTATTGAGTATGGGACATCAGGTTCTCAGTCCGGATCGAAACCTGTTTCATTATGGATTAAAAACATCATAATTGTAACTGACAGGTAGTTTTAATATTTTTATACCTTTAGGTGTTGAAAGATCTGTCTGTTTCAGATCAGGTGATATGAATAATTGATGCTTATTATATGAAAAACTGGCTGATATCTAGAAATATATTCGTAGTTCTGGCNTACCGGATACTTCTTATNGTACTTATCTTCTCATTGTGCAGAATAGGCTTTTACCTGTTTAATTACAAGATGTTTCCAGGAGTAACTATCCCTCAGTTTGTTACTATTCTTAAAGGAGGTCTGGTATTCGATATCTCTGCAATTGTATATATAAATATGATATTAATATTATTGCATGTTATTCCTTTGGAGATCAGATATAAAGATGGTTACCAGGCAGTATTGAAATATATTTACTTCATTACCAATGGCATTGCAATTGCGATGAACGGGATGGATTTTGTTTATTATCGGTTCGTTGATAAAAGAGCTACAGCAGATGTCTTTAAGACTTTTGAACATGAAACGAATAACGTGAAACTGTTCTTCAGGTTTCTTATAGACTACTGGCCTGCAACACTTTTCACACTTTTAATGTGTTTTTTAATGGTGTATCTTTATAGTAAAGTTAAAACCAAAAAACCATCTCCGGGAAATAAGATTAGCTATTGGGCAATCAATATTCTGATGATACCTCTGGTTTTTGCTCTTGTGATCGGTGCTGCACGAGGTGGTTATAAACATTCAACACGTCCTATAACTATCAGTAATGCTGCGCGTTATGTTGAAAATCCACGCGATGTAGCTATAGTTCTTAATACTCCGTTCAGCTTTTTCAGGACATTTGACAAAAAAGCACTGGTAAGATACAATTTCTTTGATGATGATAAGCTGAAAAGCCTCTATAACACACATTATGTTCCCGTCAAAACCAAACCATTCACCAGTGACAATGTGGTTATTATTATTCTTGAGAGTTTTGCACGTGAATATATCGGATCATTAAACCGTGGCTTGGATGGAGGATCTTATACCGGTTATACTCCTTTCATTGATTCTCTCATTAATGTGAGTCTTACTTTTGATGTCTCAATTGCAAACGGGAAGAAGTCAATTGATGCAATGCCTTCAATTCTGGCATCTGTACCATCGCTNGAAACACCCTATACAATTTCACATTATGCCAATAATCAGATAAACGGACTTCCTGAATTACTGCGACGAAAGGGATATTATACCGCTTTCTTTCATGGAGCACCCAACGGATCAATGGGATTTGATTCATTTTCGAAAGTAGCCGGATTCAATGACTATTTCGGACTCAATCAATATCCTGACAAATCAGATTTTGATGGTATCTGGGGTGTATGGGATGAACCATTCTTTAAGTTTTTTGCAGGGAAACTTAATTCCTTCAAACAACCATTCATGGCATCAATCTTTTCTGTTTCCTCACACCACCCGTTTGAAGTACCTGTAAAATATAAAGGCAAATTTAAATCAGGCCCGGCACCGATCTTAGAAGTAGTGGGATATACTGATTTTTCTCTGCATGAATTTTTTGATGAGATTTCCAAAAAGCCATGGTTTGCAAATACTCTTTTTGTAATAACTGCTGATCATACGAATGAATCGGTTCACAAGGAATTCCAGAACAACTTTGGTTCCTACAGCATCCCTATCATATTCTATAAACCGGGAAGCGATCTGAGAGGCATAAAAAGGCGTATTGCACAACAGATTGATATAATGCCTACAATATTAGCTTANCTGAATTTTGATGATGAGTATATTGCCTTTGGTAACAACCTGTTAGATGATTCCTATGAGTCATTCGCTTTTAATACAAGTGGCAGTGATTATCATCTTTATATGAAGGATCATCTTCTTGAAATGATTGATAATAAACCTGTTGGCTTATATGATTTTAAGAGTGATAAATTTTTGTCAAATAGCCTTCTTGGCAAAAATCCTGACCTTCAGTTGCGGATGGAGGAAAAACTAAAGGCAATAATCCAGACATACAACAGCAGACTTCTGGACAATAATATGGTGATAAGGAAGTAGAAAATGACCAGATGGGAATTCAAACTGATTCCGGTAGCTGGATATATGATCTATAAAAACCTTATTACTTCTTTAAAAATTTCTTAAAATAAAATTATGAGATCACGTCGTCAGTTTTTTAAGATTGCAGGCACAGGAATTCTTGCTGCCGGGGTAACTTCTGTTTACGCATCTTCAGGTATTAAAAACCTGGTATCATCCGCAATTGACAACTTTCACCTGGGAATGGCCGGTTATACTTTCAGGGAATTCACAGTAGAAAAAACTATNGAAATTATGAAGAGGGTAGGAGTTAACAACCTGTCGCTTAAANATTTTCANATGCCTATGAACAGCACTCAGGAACAGATAAATACTGTTATTGAGAAGTTTAAATCTGCCGGTATTAATGTNTANACTGTCGGTGTGGTATATATGAAGTCGCAGGATGAGGTCGATCAGGCTTTTGAATATGCCAGGATGGCCGGTGTTAAAATGATTGTCGGAGCTCCTGACTACGCGCTTCTACCCTATGTTGAAGAAAAGATAAAAAAGTATGATTTCAGACTTGCGATTCATAACCATGGACCTGATAACCCGTTATACCCCAATGCTTCTGATATCTGGAACCATATCAAAGATCTTGATTCCCGGATCGGCATCTGCATTGATATCGGACATACCACCCGTGATGGACAGGATCCTTCGGCTGATATTCTGAAATATAGTTCCAGGATCTATGATGTTCATATAAAGGATGTTGATAAAGCAACTAAAGAAGGTAAAACCATTGAAATGGGGCGGGGGATAATTGATATACCAAATGTAGTTTCTGCACTTCGTAAAATTAATTACAGTGGAAACTGCAGCCTTGAATTTGAAAAAGATATGACTGACCCGCTGGCAGGTATNGCAGAGTCAATCGGTTATTTCAAGGGTGTGATGGCCTGNAANCAGGTTTAGTNACACTATAGTAAAGTATCTAAAAGATTATAGAATATCACAGGTATAACAAGCAACGAGCAACTAGCAACGAGCAANACATTCAAAACAGTCTGTTAATTAAATTATATGAATCATGTCAGAAACACGAAGAACCTTTCTTAAAAAAGCAGCAGCAGGAACAATTGGATTAACTGTTGGTAGGAAAATTCTGGGTTCTGAAGCCCGAAGTTATGAGAGAATATCAGGTGCTAATGATGTTTTACATGTAGCTGTTATCGGTTGCAATAGCAGGGGCGCTTCCATGGCAGGAACTTTCGCCAGGGTGGCCGGTACAGAAGTAAAGTATATCTGCGATGTGGATGATATTGCAATGCAAAAGGGGATTAAGGCTGTAAAGGACGTTACCGGTAAGGAGCCTGTTGGGGTAAAGGATTTCAGGAAGATTCTGGATGACAAGGATCTTGATGCTGTTTACATTGCAACTCCCGATCACTGGCATACACCTGCTGCGATATTATGTTGTAAAGCCGGAAAGCATGTTTACCTCGAAAAGCCGGTTAGTCACAATCCCTATGAAGGAGAACTTCTTGTGGAAGCTCAGGAAAAGTATAAACAGATTGTCCAGATTGGTATGCAACGCCGTTCCTGGCCGACACTTGTACAGGGAATAAATGAACTTAAAGATGGTGTTATAGGGAAAGTCTATATGGCAAAAACCTGGTATGCCAATAAAAGAGGTCCGATCGGTATTGGGAAAGTGGTTCCGGTTCCGGCAAACCTCGATTATGAGCTATGGCAGGGCCCTGCACCTCGCAGGCCATACAAGGATAATCTGATTCATTACAACTGGCACTGGTTCTGGAACTGGGGAACAGGTGAAGCACTTAATAACGGTACTCATGATATAGATGTTGCCAGGTGGGGACTGGGTCTTGATTACCCGTCAAAAGTTAACTCTGTGGGGGGACGTTACCATTATAAAGATGATTGGGAAACTCCCGATACCCAGGTTATTACTTATGAAGCTCCGGGTGCGACGCTTGTATGGGAGGGACGATGCTGCAACGGCAGCTATAATGATAATCGTTCAAGAGGNGTTATCTTTCATGGTGAGAACGGATCACTTCATACAGGAGATAATAGTTATACCATATNNGATAAGAGTAACAAACTTGTGAAAGAGGTTAAGTCTGATATTGTTATAACTCAGGGACTTAGTGCTACAAGTCCGGGTGAAGAACTCGATTCTGTTCATGTTGTGAATTTCCTTGAGAATATCCGCAACAACAGAAAACCATTTGCAGATGCACTTTGCGGACACAAAAGCACCCTCTGGATGCAACTGGGTAATATTGCCCAGCGGATTGGTCATACTCTTGATATTGATCCATCAAACGGGCATATCACAGGAGATACTGAAGCAATGAGATACTGGAGCAGGGAATATGAAAAAGGATGGGAACCCATTGTTTAAAATGTATTATGTATTATAGGCCAGCCTTCGCTGAAGCTTTGGCTGACAAAGCGATTGAGGATGTTATAATGCTCAGCACAGGGCACAGGGCGCAGGGCAAAAACTAAAGGATTTCTGTTCCTAATATTTTTTAAGGAGTTCCAATAACTTGCTGTCAAGTTTATGCCCATGCCAGTCAGTATAGTTTACATCGGCCCGCCCTGAATCGAGTATCCCAAAGTCACCTCTGAAGTTCCATAGAGCATAACCGATTCCATTTGTAGTAAGGATATCTATTACATCACCGAACCATGCCAGAAATATTTCATGAGGTGTATTTCTCCAGCATCCACATTCACCGCAATGAACACCGACTCCACTTTTAACCAGGTCAATCCACGGTTTGTAATAATCTTCAAGCTGTTGTCTTCCGTAGATTTTACCCTCAATTGTTCCGGGCCAGACCGGTTTGGGTGCCTGTGACGGATCTTTCCATACCCATGGTGCCTGATAATGAGAAATCTGTCCCGGCCAGTAACCCCGGCAGCTTTGTCCGATATTAAGGCCAACCAATTCGGGAATAACATTATTTCCTCCTCCATTGCCATCTGCAATTATCAGACGGTCAGGGCTCACGGCCCTGATAGCCTTCGAAGCCCCCTCTGCCACTTTGTAGTATATTTCACCCGGAACAGGACCTTTCTGGGCAAACTGGTCATTCATATCTTCTATGTATGCCGGTTCATTAAGGAGATCAAAGCTCAGCTTTTCAGAAGAGATATTTTTAAATCGTTCCGCCCACAAACCCCAGTGATAATTAAATGCATCCTGTGCATCTTTGTCTTTCCAGAGATTAAATGGCTCATGGAAACCGGCATTAATACAATATCCAGGTGCCCTGTGAAGATTCAGGCTCACATGAAGTCCATGTTTATGTGCCATGAAAATCAGCTGATCAATATCATCAAGTACTTTAGTATCTGTTTTATAAATTTCTTCTTTTGTTATATCTCTTGTCCTGTCAAAAGAAAGATATCTTGGATATGCCATTGGCAATCTTACAAAATCGAATCCCCAGTCTCGCATCCATTTGAGGTCATCTTCAGTTGTCCCGTTTGCTTCATGATTCCCTGGAAGGGATGGAGAAAAATAATCGAGCAGATTGAAACCTTTCCAGCGTGGTAACTTGTTTTTGACAGTGAAAGGAATACCTGCAAATGAAAAATTCCCTGCCAGCGCCAGCCCTGTAACAGAAAGAGTTGTGTTTTTAATAAATAGTCTGCGGTTAATCTTGTTCCGTTTCATATAAATTATTTTTAGGTAGCTATAAAATTATATTTTTATTTTGATATCCCATATAGAGTTACAAATGCTTATTCTGATATCAGGGAATTTCTTTTGCCACATTTTTAGCATTAAACAAACTCCTTTTGGTTTGATCTGTCTGTTTCAAATACTAAATCTTTATAAATATGGTCAGGTTTTTATGATGTTAATCATTTGACCAATTTACATATCAATTAAATCAGGATATTTGTCGGAATATATAAAAGCTTCAGATATGTTTTTATGAGAAATATATTCTTGTTTTGTTTCCTTTATTCAGGTATTTCAATTTCGTTACATGCAAATTCTGACAAGAGGGATTCAGCACTTATCTTCTTTCCTCAAACCCGGTTATTCCCATCTGTCTTTCTCGATCCTTTAGAGTGCCAGACAAATGGAGGATCGTATTTTTTGTTCAGAAAAGAAAATGATCTGAGTCTTTATTCAACTGTTAACCTTGGCTTTACAAAACCATTGATTGTAAAACATGGAGAATCANTCTCATGGGAGATTAACTTTGGTGCTGCTACATTTACGCAATTCGATCTTATNAGGGAGGCTGACGGAACCTATCTGGCAGGATTATTAAACAACGATTACAAGATAAGTGCTGATTTAGGTNTTAAGAAGAATCATAATCTGTTCCGATTCAGGGTGTTTCATATATCATCGCATTTGGGTGATGATTATATGCTCAGGCATAATGATTCTGTTACAAACGATAAATCGGTAAATTACGAACAGGTCGATCTGACCTGGTTGAGGCAGAAAGGTTCCGATTACTTGTACGCAGGAGTGGGTGAAATATATACAAGGTATGCTTTCAGGCAGAGGTTTTCATTACACGGGGGCGGACTTTTAAATTTTGGAAAACCAAATAAGGTTAACCTCTTCACTTCAGTTAATATAAAACTCTTTGCCGAAAATAATTTCAAGCCCGATATCCGTTCTGCTATTGGTGTTGTATTTAACCGGAAATCAGAACCATTGTTCCGGATATGGATGGAGTATTATTCAGGTAGACTGCCTTACAGCACTCTTGAATACGGAAGGGTGAACTGGCTTGGCCTGGCAATCTGGATTAATTTGATCTAAGGGGAAAAAGTTTTCTTTAACAACCGTCAATATTATCGGTTATGATAAATTCAATAGGAATATTTATTGTAGCAGCGATATACTCCCCCCTTTCAAAAATATCTATATCGTCTTCTTCATAATACCAGCGGATGCAATCTTTTTGCCATGTTGTTTTACCTGGGCAATACTCTTTAATAAGGACATCAGAACAATTGTATTATAGCTGTTCAGAAATTCCAGTGCTATTATAACCTCAGTTACTTCAGCAGGTTTGAGGAGGTAAGCATCAATCCAGGTTGATATCTGTTCAGGCCCTTTTGTTCTGCTTTCATCAATTAGCCGTCCCTTAATTTTAACAGTTCCCTGAGGATCAAGAAGAACCTCCGGAGTCTTGTTTGTCGGTAAGATATGAACGATTTCTGTTGCCAATTCGTCAGATTTTAATAATTAAATGCAATATACAAAAAATCCTGAAAATATAAAATATGAAAGCAATTGATTTTTGAATTCAGGATTTTATAACTTTGATATAAGCAGAAACAAATAGAAACAAGTAGAAATAAAATAGAAATATAGTGGACATATTGTAGAAGTAG
>JGI20214J51088_10001553_pt1 | contig 15663 bp, 14 predicted proteins | sample WetSurMetagenome_FD_51088 | JGI IMG/M metagenome (IMG submission 51088) | reverse complement strand
GAGTCGAGGATTAAATAAAGACAGGCGAGCTGCCCGGAAAATTTTGTGTGTTTCCGCCACAAAATGAGAATAAAAAAAATAAGAAATAACCCCAGGGATGAGTAAAGTTGGGTAGGATGGAGAGGAATTCCAGCAAGAGCAAGAGTTTTTGGATCAGTAAAGGTAACTGCCCAGGGAAGGTTGGTGGGCTTTCCATAACAACAGCCCGCGAAAAAACACCCGATCCTCCCGAAAGCTTGACCGAGCGCCATGTAGGGAGCAAGCACGTCGAATGTCTGCCAGAAAGAAAGCTTCTTTTTTTTAACTAAAACCCAGGCAAGGGGAATAGCAAAGATTAAACCACCCTGAAAAACAAGTCCTCCTTCCCAGATTTTCACAATACTCAAAAGGTTCTCTTTGTAAAAAGAAAAATTTTGGGCAACGTAAAAAGTCCGCGCTCCGATAATCCCTGCCAGAACCGCATAAAAAACCAGATCAAGAATAGCTTGGGGATCAAATCCCTTTCTGTTAGCTTCCTTTAAAGCAAGGCTTAAACCCACGAGTAATCCCAGGGCAACAAAAAGGCCGTAGGTATAAATCGTTAAAGGACCAACCTGACATAAAATCGGGTGCATACTTTTCTCACCATTTTTTAAAAAAAATTAAAACACCTAAAAGCACTGAACCAATGGTAATTGCGGAATCAGCAACATTGAATGCAGGCCAATGGAGAGAATAATAATGGACATCAATAAAATCAATGACCCCCCCTAAACGGATCCGATCGATGAGATTCCCGATGGCTCCTCCGATGATGAGTGCTATGCCCAAAGCTGGGGCATTTTGATTGGGCTTAAGTTTACAGTAAAAAAAACCCACAACTCCGATAGTAAGAAACGTAAAGAGGATAAAAAATGTTTTAAAATAAAGACCCTTAAACTCAGAAAGAATCCCAAAAGCCCCACCCGTGTTTTTAATATGGGTGATATGAAAGAAGTTTGGAATTACCTGGATGGACTGATAAAGGGAGACATTATGTTCTATCCAAGACTTGGATATCTGATCTAAAAATATAACGGTAAGAGAAACAGCAAGTAAAAAAATTACTTTGGCTTTCACATTCTTTTCCGCACCACGTGGTTTTTGCCAAAAAGCTTTTAACCAACCAAAACTTTTAAACAGCGTTCACAGATCGTGGGGTGATGAGGATTTTTCCCCACCGAATGATGATAATTCCAGCACCGTTCACATTTTTCACCCGAGGCATTTCTTACTTTTACTTCAAGCTCCTTATCCTCCTGAACCACGTCCGTTTCTTCCAAGGTAACGTGAGAGACAATGAAAAGGGTGGGAAGAAAAATCTCATAATCATGAAGAAGCTCAAACTGCTTACCCCGACCAGAGATAACAACTTCTGCTTCAAGCGAACTACCGATCTCTCGTTTTCGCCGTGCGTCTTCTAATATCTGGTTTACCTCTCCCCTAACAGTTAAAAGTTTTTCCCACCGGTCAGCCAATTCTACATCAATATACTTAGGGTTAAGCGAAGGAAACCGAGAAAGGTGCACGCTTTTTTCGTTTCCCCCTTTTATCGAAGGAAGGAAACCCCAAATCTCCTCAGTGGTAAAAGGGAGCACCGGAGCAAAAAGCTTGGTAAGCGCAAGAAGGATTTCATACAAAACGGTTTGCGCTGAACGCCGCAACCGGGAATCGGGTTTTTCACAGTAGAGACGATCCTTAAGCACATCTAAATAAAACGCGCTCAAATCTACGACACAAAAATTGTGGATCGTGTAGTAGACCTTATGAAATTCAAAGGATTCATAGGCATCAATGACTCTACTCAAGATGTGCTGTAATTTATGAAGCGCCCACCGGTCAATCTCCTCCAGCTCTTCATAGGCAACTCTGTCCCTATCCGGATTAAAGCCGTCCAGGTTTCCCAATAAAAATCTGCAGGTGTTGCGAAACCTCCGGTATGCTTCAGATAAGCGTTGAGTTATTTCGGAAGAGATTCGTATATCCTCACGATAATCTTCCGCTGCTACCCAGAGGCGAAGAACTTCCGCTCCAAATTTATTAATCACATCATTGGGGTGGATAACATTACCCAGGGTTTTGGACATCTTTTTCCCTTCCCCGTCAACCACAAATCCATGAGTAAGCACCGTCTTGTAAGGTGCCTTAGAGCGGGTCATTACTCCCGTTAAAAGCGCGCTATGAAACCATCCTCGATGCTGGTCGCTTCCTTCTAAGTAAAGGTCAACGGGGATCTCGATCCCCTCCCGTCCTTCCATAACCGCTGCCCAGCTAACCCCAGAATCAAACCACACATCCAAAATATCCATCTCTTTTTCAAAAGCGCTGTGGCCGCATTGTGGACACGTTGTCCCCGAAGGCATCAATTCTTCAACGCTCCGAGAAAACCAAGCATCCGCTCCTTCTTGAGCAAAACGGTCTGCAACCTTATCAATAATATTTTTTTTAGCTAAAGGGTGACGGCAGGAAGTACAATAAAAAATAGCAATCGGAATCCCCCAAGACCTTTGGCGGGAAATGCACCAATCCGGTCGGTTTTCAACCATGCCGTAAATGCGCTCTTCTCCCCAGTGAGGAATCCACGTTACCCTTTTTACTTCACCCAGAGCCTTGTCGCGGAACCCGTCTTTATCCATGGCAACAAACCACTGTTCCGTGGCTCTAAAAATAATGGGTTCTTTACATCTCCAGCAATGAGGATAGGAATGAACAATTTCTTCTTCCTTAAGGAGCGCATCGGTTTCCTTCAGTTTTTGAACCACTGCCTTATTAGCTCTAAAAACATTCTGGCCGTTAAAAAACTCCACGTCCTCGGTAAACTTCCCTTCGTTATCAACCGGCGAGTAAATATCTAAACCATACGTTAGACCGACATCATAGTCTTCTTGTCCATGTCCTGGAGCAGTATGGACACAGCCAGTGCCGGCGTCCAAAGTAACGTGCTGACCCAAGATCAAAACCGAATCCCGCTCAATAAAAGGATGGCGGCACCTCAGGTTTTCGAGCGTGGTTCCAGAAAAGGTAGTAAGGACCTCATAAGCGTTAACGCCTAATGTTTCCATAGTGCGTTTCAATAACCCCTCCGCCATAATAAAAACCTCATCCTTTGTCTTCACTGCCACATAGGCAAGGTCAGGATGTAAACAAATGGCCAGGTTTCCCGGTATGGTCCAGGGAGTCGTGGTCCAAATAATAACGGAAATATTTTTTTCTTTTTTTAATACGGGCAAAACTTCACTGATATCTGAAATCAGAGAAAACTTTACGTAAATAGAGGGGGACGTGTGGTCTTTATATTCTACCTCAGCTTCAGCAAGAGCGGTTTTACAGGTAAAGCACCATTGGATCGGCTTTTTCCGACGGTAGATGCTGTCCTTTTCAACAAATTTTCCAAACTCGCGCACAATGGTTGCCTGGTAGTCAAACGACATGGTTAAATAGGGATTTTCCCAATCCCCAAAAACACCTAAGCGCTTGAACTCCTCGCGCTGAATCTGAACAAATTTTCCCGCATATTCCCGACAACGTTTGCGAATTTCTAAAGGAGAAAGCCCTTTCTTTTTCGCGCCCAGGGTTTTATCCACTTCATGTTCAATCGGTAATCCATGACAATCCCAACCTGGAATGTAATTGACCTCGTAACCAGCCATGAACTTAGCTTTTACAATGATATCTTTTATAATTTTATTTAAGGCATGCCCCATATGGATATGCCCGTTCGCGTAGGGCGGACCATCATGGAGAATATATTTACCCTGCTCACCCCGTGTTTGTTCAATCAGTTTATAAATCCCCATTTTTTCCCATTTTGCTAAAATTTCCGGCTCTTTTTGGGAAAGATTCGCTTTTTGAGGAAATGCTGTTTTTGGAAGTTGAATAGTGGCTTTGTAGTCCATCGCTCAAACGTTTATCAATTAATAACTCTTTATTATTAACATTTTAAAAAGAAAATAGATTTAGAAGGTTAACACAGAAAGGCTTATTGTCAAGAAAAATCACTGACTACAATTAGGTGGGGTCTTGACAAAAATAAAATCGGTTTTATTTTTTATTAAAAATAAAAAATTATAAACCAAAAAGGAGGTGAATAGTTATGGCACTGATTCCTTGGAGAAGTTTAAGAGAGTGGGATCCCCTTGAAGAATGGGGTGGCGTTCAGGATCGCCTTAACCGTCTCTTTGAAGAAACTTTCGGACGGTATCCTGTAGGGAAAAGAGAAACCTTAGAACGGACCTGGTCTCCTGTCGTAGATATCTATGAAGAAAAGGATAGTATTATTGTGAAGGCTGAACTCCCGGGAATTAAAAAGGACGAGGTGTCTATCGAGATTAAAGACAATGTGCTGACGCTCTCGGGAGAAAGGAAACACGAGCAGGAAACAAAAAAGGAGAACTATCATAGGATTGAGCGGTTCTATGGAAAATTCAGCCGTTCTTTTACCTTACCCGAAACAGTCCAGGTTGAAAAAGTAAAAGCAAATTATAAAGACGGCGTCCTAGAAATCACCTTGCCCAAGGCTGAAGAAACAAAGCCGAAGGCAATTCCCATAAAAATTGAATAACCTGACAAAACAAGGGGGGGATTGGGAGCTCTCCCCTTGTTTTCTCTTTCAAAAAGCAAATTAATCTTTTCCCTCCTCATAAAATTTAGCTTTTCACAATAAACATCATTTCTCATGAGAGCATCAGAGCACCCGGAATTTTAATTTTTTCTCATCACAGAAAAGTCGTTTTTAGATATCCTTCCCCAGTATCAGCGTCCTGATGAACTTTTTCACGATTGATACCTTGGATATTTTTTCTCCACAAAATCCTTGCTTCATCTCTGGTCGAGAAACTCATTCAGCAGGGATTTATTGGACAGCAAGGATGATTATGTGGTATTAAGTAAATCAAATTGAACATAAAAAATCGAGGATACCATGGAATTATATCCGGTAATAATGGCAGGAGGGTCAGGAACCAGGTTTTGGCCGGCAAGCCGTGTTCATTACCCGAAGCAGTTTTTAAACATCATCGGTTCCAGCACCATGGTGGAAGAAACCCTCAAAAGGGTAAAACCGCTCGCAGCAGAAGAGCATACCATTATTGTCAGCAATAAAGAGCACCATCAACTCCTGCATACCCTTCTGGGAGAAAATCGCTACATCATCCTGGAAGAGCCACTTGGCCGGAGCACTGCTCCCTGCATCGGGCTTGCGGCATTTTATTTAAAAAAACAAGGCATCCTTGACAAACCGATGGTAGTCCTGCCCGCGGATCACTTTATTGCTGAAGAAGAAACCTTCCGAAAAATTCTTTCGATTGGCTGTAAGTTAGCCCAGAAGGGCGACATTATTACTCTTGGTATCGTACCAACTCGGCCGGAGACTGGCTATGGGTACCTGGAGCGCGGTGAAGTAAAAAAGAAAATTGAAGGAGTTACTGTCTATGCTATCAAGCGATTTGTCGAGAAGCCCGATCAAAACACCGCTTTAAAATATTTGCATTCCGGAAAATTTTTCTGGAACGGCGGTATCTTTATTTTTACACCAAAAACAATTCTCGAAGAAATAAAACTGCATCTTCCTTCTGTATATGCAGGACTTAAAACAATTGAGAAGGCCATGGGTACAAGCAGGTACCACGAAGTTTTATTGTCAGTTTATCAACGCCTGCCTTCCCTTTCCATTGACTACGGCGTGATGGAAAAAACGAAACGCCCCGTGCTCGCCCTCCCGGGAGATTTTGGATGGAGCGACGTGGGAAGTTGGAAATCGGTTTATGATTTAAGAAAAGAGGAAAGAGATAAAGAAAAAAATATAACCCAAGGGGATGTCATCCTTATCGATACTAAATCTTCCTTTGTATTCAGTCAGTCAAACAAGGTGGTTGTGGGATTAGGTATAAAAGATTTACTGATCGTTGATACTCAGGATGTTGTTTTAGTCGGGGACTTAAAAAAATCTCAGGACATAAGGAAAATCATCGAAAAGCTGAAGGAACGAGGGTTGCATCACATCCTCTAAAACACTGAAGGAAAGTTTATGGTCAATCCGTATATTTTTCGAGAATATGATATTCGAGGGGTGGCTGAACAAGATTTTCCTGATGAAATCACTTACACCCTCGGCAAAACGTTTGGAACCTATTTTCGTAGAAACAATATCCAAAGAGTAGTCGTCGGGAGAGACTGTCGGTTGAGTTCTCCCCGGCTGCACCAAGCGCTTTTAAAAGGCCTTCTTGAAACCGGTTGTCATGTGATTGACCTCAGTGTTATCCCCACCCCGCTCCTCTATTTTGCTCTTTTTAACTTAGAGGTTGACGGAGGAGTTATGATTACCGGAAGCCATAACCCTCCTGATAATAATGGTTTCAAAGTTTGTGTAGGTAAAGGCACTATTTTTGGAGAAGAAATTCAAAACTTACGAAAGCTGTTCGAAAAGGGCGATTTTGAATCTGGAAAAGGCACCTTAGAATCACAGGACATTCGTGCACGGTATTTAAAAAACGTGAGTGCTTTTCTTAAAATGGGAAAACGAAAACGGAAGGTGATTATTGATTCCGGAAACGGAACTGCCGGGATAGCAGCCGGCCCGCTTTACCGGAGCTTAGGAGTCGAGGTAAGTGAACTCTTTAGCGAGATGGATGGAACTTTTCCTAACCACCACCCGGATCCCACTGTCCCGGCAAATCTAACGTCTTTAATTTCTAAAGTAAAAGAGCAGAAAGCAGACTTAGGGATCAGTTTTGATGGGGATGCCGATCGAATCGGTGTGGTTGATGAACAAGGGAAAATCATCTGGGGTGATCAATTGATGATCATTTTTTCCCGCGCAATCCTCGCTGAACTCCCGGGGGCGACTTTCGTTGCTGAGGTAAAATGTTCTCAGACCTTGTTTGATGATATCAAAAAACACGGGGGGAAGGTCATCATGTGGAAAGCAGGGCATTCGCTTATGAAAGCAAAACTTAAAGAAGAAAAGGCCCAACTGGCGGGGGAGATGAGCGGCCATATCTTTTTTGCGCATCGGTATTACGGGTATGATGACGCCCTTTATGCGGGTGCGCGGCTTTTAGAAATCCTTTCTAGAACAGAGAAAAAATTATCTGAGCTTCTTTCGGATGTTCCCACAACAGTAGTCACCCCAGAGATACGAACTGCATGCAGTGATCAAATAAAGTTTTTGGTGGTAGAAAAACTAGTAGAAAAATTCAAAGAGGACTATCCGGTCATTGATGTTGATGGGGCGAGAATTTTATTTGAATCTGGATGGGGTTTAGTGCGGGCATCCAATACACAACCAATGCTTGTGCTTCGGTTTGAAGCCACGGATGAAAAGGATTTGGAGAACATTAAAACGATTGTTGAAAAAAGGGTAGCTGAAAGTATCAAGGAAGTAAAAGAAAAAGGATAAGGAAGTAGTAACGAAATTAAAACGTAATTCTTCAGCACCCTGATCCCCTGCACTATTTCGAAAGGAGGTTTTTTCATGAGTGGCCAAAATATTCATAAAGGGGTAACAATAACGTTTTTTGGTCATGCCTGCTTTAAACTGATATCACCTCATGGAACCACTGTTCTGATAGATCCGTGGCTAAAAGATAATCCGCAGGCTCCCAAGGGAGCAGAGAATGTTGGCAAACTACATTACATTCTGGTTTCCCATGGACACGGGGATCATCTTGGGGATACGATCGAATTAGCCAAAAAAACTGGCGCTACTATTATCTCCATGCCTGAAATTGCTCACTATCTCATCCAGAAAGGTTTGAATCCTGAAAAAATTGTGGGGATGAATAAAGGGGGATCAGTGACCGCTACAGATATCCGCATCACCATGGTGCACGCTCTCCACAGCTCTTCCATGATTGAAGGAAATCACATTATTTATGGAGGAGAAGCAGCCGGTTTTATCATTCGGTTTGATAATGGTTTTACGGTTTACCACGCTGGAGACACGGGGGTCTTTGGAGATATGAAGATCATTAATGATCTCTATAAGCCTACGCTTGCCTTGCTCCCTATCGGAAGTCATTATGTGATGGGACCAGAAGAAGCGGTTTACGCTTGTGGGCTTTTAAAACCTCAGTATGTGATCCCCATGCACTATGGAACTTTTCCGGTTCTTTCAGGAACTCCGGAAAAATTTTTAGAATTGATGAAAAAATTTCCCGAGGTAAAGGTTCTAGTTATGACTCCAGGCGAGACCATTGATTAAATACACGGGATGCCCTTTATTACGCGCTCGATCTTTTTCTTATCTTCTGTAGAAAGGTTTAAGAACTTGACTCCCATGCCAGAAGGAAATTTCCCCGATGGGGTACTAATTTCTTTCTTGCGAATCCAAACAACCTCACAATTAACTTCCAGATCTTTTTCTCCGTTTGGAAGGTTAATTTTTACATGCAACCGGGTCCCCGAATCCATGGGGTGATCAGTCGGAATAAAAACTCCACCCACGCCGATATTACCAAGGTAGCTTTGAATCAAGGTATTACCCGAATTATATACAATCTTAAACTTTTTTGGGATTCGATCATCGACTCCTCGTCGGTCTTCGTCTGAATCAAAGAGCGCTTGGTTAACAACTGACCTTAAAATTCTAATCGTCTGGGAACCAAAGTTTGTTCCACAATAAGGACATTGCCCTGCATCAGAAGGTATTGGTTTGGTGCAATAGGGACACCCAACTATTGATTTACTGTTTTTTTCTTTATCTCCCATTTTTATTTATCCTTTTTCTTTGTTTCCCCTGGTTATTTAAATTAGTTTAATCAAAATCAATTTTTACACTTTTTCTAACCTCAGTCAAGCAAGAACTTTTTGGGGTTTCTCTTTAGTTTTATGGGGAATTTTTACAACAGGTTAAAACTAATAAGTTTTTTTGGGTGTGGATCATCCTTCACCCCAATACTGCATGCGGAGTAAGCTTTCTCTACAGCAAGTACCTCCCGGACTATAAAACTAAGGAAAATTTGTTATTAAAATAAGGGGAATTACTTATTGCTTTATTCCACCGGATTGAGTATAGTGAAGGCAACATTGATCATGTTGTGAAGGAGAATTTAGTGAAGGTATTATTGATTAATCCAAAAGTTCCGGAGAGTTTCTGGAGCTTTAAGTGGGCAGTTGATAAAATTTTATCATCTAATAAAAGAGTCCTCAATCCCCCCTTGGGATTAGCAACTCTGGCAGCCCTGTGTCCAAGGGATTGGGAAGTAGAAATTATTGATGAAAATATCGAGTCCATCCCCTTACAACCTCAGGCTGACATCATTGGTGTTTGCGGGATGGGAGTGCAATTTAAGCGGCAAAAAGAGTTACTCACATTTTATAAAAATAAAGGTTTTTTTGTTGTTGCCGGCGGAAGCTATGCCTCATTATGCCCAGAGGCGTATGAACCTTTTGCCGACACTGTCGTGGCTGGTGAAGCTGAGTATGTCTGGAGAGAGTTTTGCGTTGATTTTGAACTGGGGAAGCCCAAGAAACTATATCATGAAACAGGAATTGTTGACCTAAAAGATTCACCTGTTCCCCGTTTTGACCTCCTGAAGTTAAATAGCTACCAAAGAGTAAGTCTGCAGTTTTCTCGAGGGTGTCCGTATCGTTGTGAATTTTGTGATATTATTGTGATGTTTGGTCGTAAATTTCGCTCAAAATCTCTTGCACAGATAGGCAACGAGTTGGACTTTCTTAGGAAGCTCCATGTAGACAATGTTTTTTTTGTTGATGATAACTTGATCGGGAACAAACGGGTCGCGAAAGATCTGCTTAAGTTCCTCAAAGACTACCAGCTTAAGCACGGATATCGGTTTCAGTTTGGGACCGAAGCTTCTTTGGATTTAGCCGATGATGAAGAGCTTCTTGAGCTTTTGCATAAGGCGAATTTCGAATGGGTTTTTATCGGGATCGAGTCTCCGGATACCGAAAGCCTTAAAGAAACCAAAAAGCTTCAGAATACCCGTCAGGATATACTCTCCTCAGTGAGAAAGATCTATTCCCATGGTATTGAAATTCTTGCCGGATTTATTGTTGGCTTTGATAATGACACCATGAAGACCTTTGATAAGCAGTACCGGTTTATCATGGACTCCGGCATTCAAGCGGCTATGATCGGGCTTTTAACCGCTTTGCCAAAAACTCCTCTTTATGAACGACTGGGGAAAGAAGGAAGGCTGATTGCTGACGCAGATAGTGCTGACAATACGGTACTCGGAACAAACTTTTTGCCCAAACAGATGGGGTATGAGGAAATGGTAGAGGGATACCGTGGCCTTTATAATCGCCTGTTAAAAGATCGAAATATTTCCTTGCGAATAAAAAATAAAACCCGTTATCTCAGTAACCCCGTTCACAAGGTTCAGCAATATTCCTTGAGAGAAGCTTTGCAGATAATAAAAAACTTTTTTTTCCGAGGAATAAAACCAGGGGGTTTTTCACGCGCCTTCTATTTTTTCCGATCACTACCTGTTTTTCGGCCGAAACTGATTCCGGTTGTGCTCCATGACTGGATTGTTGGATTATCGATGAGAGATTACGTTGAACGCCAATTTATCCAGGAATTTGAAAAAGTTAATAATTTAGCTATGGGCTACCTGCGGCTAATCAAGAAAACTTTTCAGAATTATCTTGATCGTGGTGCTTTGGAGCTGAACTTGAGCCAAGTGCAAAATGCTGCTTCTAATCTTTCAATTTCTATGAAGGGATGGTTAGGCAAAGATTTCTTTATTCGCATTGACAAACATTTACAAAAAGTTCTCAAACACACAACCTCATCCATTACTCTCCATATCGAAGAGTTCCATGAAGCCCAGCGGAAGCATTTTAATAAGCTTTTGAAAAAACTCTCTCGGCATGGGGATAGAATTCATATTATCCTTCACGAAAAAGTGAGGAATATGGTTGAGGTGGACTCCTCAATTTTTAACCTCGTTCTCGAATCTTAAAAAGTTTTATTCTATCTGAGAATCAAAATCCCCTGATACCAAGTTGCATTCAAAAGCAGATCGAGGCGGCGACGAGGAATCGACGCAGGCGTACGTTTTAGTACGTCGAGGAGTATGACAAGGAGACAACAAAGATATACAAATGAAGGCGACTTGGTATGACAAAGCAGGAGAAGACATGGATAAGCGTAAAGGAAGGGCCTGGAAGTTCGGCGATGGAATCAGCACTGATCATATTGCCCCAGGGAGATTCTTTCATCTTCGGAGCAATCTCCCAGAGTTAGCCAAACACGTGCTCGAAGATGCACGGCCGGAGTTTCCCTCAAATGTTAGACCCGGCGATTTTGTGGTAGGAGGCAAAAATTTCGGCCAAGGATCGAGTCGTGAACATGCCCCCACCATCATTAAGCTTGCAGGTGTAAGTGCCGTAGTTGCAAAAAGTGTTGCCCGTATTTTCTTTCGCAACTGTATTAACGTGGGACTTCCTGCGGTTATCGTAGATACTGATAAAATTGAAGACGGAGATGAGCTCGAACTGGACTTAACTGCTGGAACGCTCCAGAATGTGACAAAAAATGAAACCCATACCTTCCCTCCCCTGCCCCAGGCCATGGCCAACATTCTCTCTGATGGTGGTTTGGTCGAGCACATCCAAAAACACGGAGACCTAAAACTCGACTAAACAAACCCCTCCGAAAAAATGTAGTCACGACTGACTGAATAATTTTTTTCGTCGTTCCTATTTACTGATGTTGCGTAGGGACAGGCTTAATTTATTTTGTGTGACCAGGAAGGGTTATCGTGGAACAGGTTCCAGAAGAACAAGACCGGTTTTCTACGGGAGTTTGTTTTTTGTCTGAATTACCACGTGAGGTTACCGTGACCTTGCTCAGCACGCGTTCCAGGTTATCGGAGTCGCAGGTGGGACATTTGATTTCAACCAGATCGCCCTCTTTTATGGCTAATAATTCAAAAATGTTTTTGCATTCTTGGCAAATAAATTCATAAATAGGCATCCATATCCTCCATTTATTTTGTTTTTTTAGCTCTGGTTAAACTCCACTCTTCGGTAAAAGGATTCCTGCTCAAACCACAGCTCCGGTTTCCTTCCTGCCAAACCTTCCAGTATCTTATTTTGGCCTTTGCTTCCTGGTCAGTGAGACCAAGAAATCGCTTGACATCACTCTTGGTAATGCATCCCATGAAATATGCAAAATGAGTAAGGTCTTCCATCATTGCTTCAATGAGTTCCTCATCTTTATCCAAAAGACCCTTTTTAAGAAGAATGTTTTTTAACTCTTCAAGCCTTTTTTTACCATCATCAGGAATATGCACTTTCAAATTCCTCAAAATAAATATTGTCTTCCGGGGCCCCGGGACTGCTTTTTATTTATATTACAAATCGAGGAATTCTCCAAACATCAAAAATAAAGCTTTGGAAAAAGTCAACAAAATTAAATTCTTGATTGACAGGGGTGCTCTTTTTTGTTATTGATGATAAAATATTTTAAAATGTTTTCTTTCGTCATGGGCAAAAAACTTAAAGTCCTTTATAATAAGACAACCATTCTTAATCGGGTAAAAGATCTCGCGCAACAGATTTCCCAAGACTATCCATCAGGAGAACTCATTTTAGTAGGAGTTTTAAAAGGGGGATTTATCTTTCTTGCTGACTTAGTCCGGGCTTTAAAAATTCCCGTGCATATAGATTTTGTCCGTCTGGCTAGTTATGGAGCTTCAACGCATTCATTGGGAAAAGTAAAAATTCTTAAAGATTTAGAAACCTCCATAACCGGTAAAGATGTAATTATCGTGGAAGATATTATTGACACTGGGTTGACCCTTGAGTTTCTTAAACAAGAACTTACCAAGCGAAGGCCTCGGTCATTAAAAATCTGTGTTCTCCTCGATAAAAAATCCCGGCGCAAGGTTGAGATCNGGTTAGATTATGTNGGCATTACCATGGAGAAGGACTATTTTGTTGTGGGCTATGGGCTTGANTTTTCTGAACAGTACCGCCACTTGCCGGAAATTTTCTTTTTTGACCCTTGATTTTCTTTACCATAATTTTTTTTAGATAGCTATGGAAGTAAAAAGAATAAAATGGGCCATCATTTTCCTCCTTTCCGTATTTGTTATCGGAATCGGGGGTTTTATGGTCATTGAAGGGTGGAATTTCTTTGATTCCCTTTATATGGTGGTTATTACTCTCGCTACGGTTGGATTTGGAGAAACCCATCCTTTAACTTTTCATGGACGCATTTTCACGATAGTGCTTATATTAGTTTGGGCAGGAATCGGCTTTTATGCCTTAAGTAGTATTATTCAACCTATAATTGAAGGTGAGATCCGCAAAGTACTGGGGAGAAAAAAATTGGAAAAAGAAATTAGAAATCTAAAAGATCATTATATTGTTTGTGGGTTTGGGAGGATGGGCAATTATATCAGCCAGGAGCTAAGAAATGCATCAGTTTCTTATATTATCATTGAAAAAGATGAGCACCTTCGGGAGAAACTGGAACGAGAAAACTACCTTTATCTTTATGGGAATGCTTCTGAAGATGAGGTGCTGATTGAGGCGGGGGTAAAGAAGGCGCGCGGGTTAGTGGCAGTGGTGGCTTCCGATGCTGACAATGTCTATATAACACTGACCGCTCGTCAGCTGAACCCTAACCTCTTCATTCTCGCTCGGAGCACTAACGAGAGTTCCGAAAGGAAGTTGCAGCAGGCAGGTGCTAATAAAGTCATTTCGCCTTACCAAATGGGAGCGGTACGCATGGTCCAGGCTATCCTACGCCCGGCAGTACTGGATTTTATTGAGATTGCCTTTCATGGCAAGAGCATGGAATTACAGTGCGAAGAGTTTCTGGTTAAACCGACCTCCAGCCTTGTGGGAAGCAGTTTGCAAGAAGCTGAAATTCGCAAGAATTTAGGGGTGATCATTGTTGCGATAAAAGAAACTTCCGGCAAGATGGTGTTTAATCCTTCTCGAGATGTGCGAATTAATGCGGGGGATACCTTGATTACCTTAGGGGAGAAAAAGGACCTTGTTCGGTTAGAAAAAATCCTTCAAACCTAAAAGACACTTCATACCAAGTTGCATTCAAAAGCAGGATCGAGGCGTCGACGAGGAATCGACGCAGGCGTACGTTTTAGTACGTCGAGGAGTATGACGAGGAGACAACAAAGATATGCAAATGAAGGCGACTTGGTATCATTCATTTTCCTGGGGTTTAACTAACAGACCCCGAATAAAAATTTCGCTTATCGCTTTAGCACAATCAATGGGGTTGTATTTCTTGATGGGAGAGAGAATCCAATAGCGAGCCATTTCATCTAACGCCCCATAAAAAGCTCGCTTCACAATACCGGGAGCAACATCATTCCGAAAAACCCCTTTTTCCTGACCCTCGCGAATTATCTCTCTTACTAAATTAATATACTCAGTGAAACCTTTATTGACATATTCCCGCATGAACTTTGCGCTTTGTCTTAACTCCACTTGAATAACTTCAGCTAACTCCCGATTTTTTAGAATTCTATTAAGGTGATTCAAAGCAAAAATTCGCAACTTTTCAACGAGATCATTTGTTTTATCCATCTCCTCACGCATAGATTGGCAAATTTTCCCAATCTCTTCTTCAAAAAGGGAAATAAGCAGGTCATCTTTATTTTTAAAATAAAGGTAAATTGTGCCATCAGCTACATTTGCCTCTTTGGCAATCTCGGAAATTCGGGTATTATAAAAACCCTTTTCTGCAAAAACCTTGAGCGCAGCCTTCAAAATCCGTTCGTGTTTATCCATGCCGCGGGGTAATTTTTCTTTCTCTTCTTCGTTAAAAATTTCTTGTTCCGCCACAGGTTTTGATCCTATCTAAGCATAGAAAGATAATGAATGAATATTCATTCAAACATTTATATTATTTGCTCGTATTCTGTCAAGCATTTTAAACTTTTTTCCTGGTGATTCGCGAGCGTTTATGCAGCACGAACCAAGTTAGAATGAAAAATGTAAGGAATTCAAAGATGGTCAGGCTAAATGATGGGGGTCAAAATAAAATTTAAGGGAATTTTAAAAAATCGTGATGGTCTTAAACCAAAAAGGGAGACCGCTTAAGCGTTCTGTCCAAAATTTTCTAAAAGATGGATGAGGTGGGTCAGGGCTTGGTTGATCGGTAGGTCCAAATCAAACTTTTTCCCCTCGCGCAAAATTGCTCCGCTGATAAAGTCGATTTCTGTTTTTTTCTTATTCCGTATATCTTGAAGCATAGAAGAAACATTTTGGGCAGTAGCGTGACAAACGGTTTCAACTTTTTGGAGGTGATCAGGGTAAATAAGGTGAATCCCTTTTTGATCTACAACTGATTTTGCCTCATTTACTGCACGTCGCATAATCGCCCGGGTTTCTTCATAATCAAGCAATTCCCCGTTCCGCAGTCCCGTGATGCCCGTTAACGGATTGATCCCAACATTGATGAGAAGCTTACTCCAAAGCAAACCAGTAACGTCTTGAGTGATTTGTACGTTAATCTCGGCTGACTCAAGAAAAGCCTTTACCTTTTCTAATCGTGAGGTTTTGCTACCATCAAGCTCTCCGATCACTGTCTCTCCGGTTCCGGCATGACGAATATGGCCCAAGCCAAGAACAGTCGCTCCATGGGCCGTGGTGCCTGCCATCGTCTGCTTATGGCCCACAACCCTCACAATTTCTTCTACA
>JGI20214J51088_10001552_pt1 | contig 15666 bp, 9 predicted proteins | sample WetSurMetagenome_FD_51088 | JGI IMG/M metagenome (IMG submission 51088) | reverse complement strand
TGGCAAAAGGCTTGGCTTGTGTTCCTCGCCCAATATCGTTACCTCTCGGGGAAACATAATAATTTATTTGTGCCTGTACGCTTATGCACAACATAAGCGAGGCAAAAGCCACATAATATATTTTTCTAATCACTTTTCTAATTGTTGAATAAATTAATCTGAATCATATTATTTGTTAGTTTTTATGAGTATTTCATCACCTTTTAATGTATCAGAAGAAGCCTTTAATTTAATCACACCATCTTGTTGTTTGGATTGAACAAGAACTAAACAATACCCGTTAAAAGCCATCCGCTGAGTTGCTTTATCAGGTTCATGACTGCTTGGATTTCCGTTTCCTGTTCCAATTATTCGACCCGGTCCTTCAATTGAGAACTTCACCAAGTTATTAGCAGTTGGAACCACCCTTCCTTTGGCATCTTTAATAGCAATCTTGATAATAGCTACATCGCAACCATCGGCTTTTAGTGTGTTGACATCGCTGTTTAAAACAACTTCTGAAGGTGCAGAAGTTGTTTCTACAATATCTTTGGTTACCAATTTTCCTGCTTTGTAACCCTGCGCTTCCAGTTTCCCCGGTTGATATATAAGAGGCCAAATCAATTTGGTATATGGTATTGCTTTTTGTTTTCCAATGCTTTTACCGTTAAGGAATAATTCTACTTCATCACAATTTGTGTAACAATGTACTTTAATNCTATCACCTTCTTTCCCCGGCAAGTTCCAATGTGGGAAAATATGCACTACCGGTTCGTTTGTCCAAGCTGCTTTGTATGCATAATACCCGTCTTTGGGGAAACCGCATATATCCATAAATCCGAAATGAGAGGTAACACATGGCCATTGGTATGGAGTAGGCTCACCGCGGTAGTCAAAACCTGTCCAGACAAATAGGCCGCCAAGGAAGGGGTATTTGACAATATCCGCCCAGTCTTCGCCGGGTAGTGGTCCCCATTCGGGTTGCCATAATCCAAGATTTGAAACATATCCTTTTCCCCAGTCGTTCTTATATTCACCACGTGTTGAAATAAAACTGGTGGTTTCGGTACAAAACTCGATTCGCTTAGGATATTTTTCATGGTCTTTCACATACGCCAATTTTTTATCACCGTAATTATAACCCACCACATCGAGCACATCGCTGTACCCGTTATCGTTACGTCCATGATTCATGGCAGCAGTTACCGGGCGAGTTGGATCAATTTTATGAGTGGTCTCAACCATTGTTTCAAGTATCCTTGTTCCGGTCACCGTGCCTTGAATCCATTCTTCATTTTCCATACTCCACATAAATATGGACGGATGGTTCCGATCCCGATATAACATGGTTGTCAAATCCTTTAACCCGTCTTCAGTGCTAGATAACATACGGTTTTCATCTAATACAAGTAGCCCTAAACTGTCACACATATCAAGCAATTCCGGTGTGGGAGGATGATGAGAACAACGATAGGCATTACTTCCAACTTCTTTGAGCAACTTTAATTTATACCAATTTACTTTATTGGGTAGTGCTACCCCTATACCCGCAAAATCCTGATGATTGCAAGTACCTTTCACCGGATACAGTTTTCCGTTAAGGAAGAATCCGTTGCGGTTGAACTCAATTGTTCGTACTCCAAAAGTAGTTTCGTAAGTATCGATGATATTTCCGTTTTCAGTAACTTCGGTNAGGACTTTGTAAAGATTCGGCGTTTCTGGCGACCATAGCAAAGGCTTTTGAATAGNCCCTTTTTGTGCAATTTCTNTTGAACTAAAAGGCTCAATTGCCCGAGATGTTGTTTTTGTGTCAAGCACTACTCCTTTATTATTGACAATCTTAGAGACGAGTGTAAAGTTTTTAGCCACTTTATACTCGTTTTTCAGTGTGGTTTTTATGCTTACCGAAGCTTTATCAGTTGAGATTGAAGGAGTCGTTACATAAGTGCCAAAACGGGCAACATGTAGTCTGTCGGTTTTAGTAAGCCAAACATGCCGATAAATGCCTGCACCTTCGTACCACCAACCTTCGTATTCGGTAGCATCAACCTTTACAAGAATAACATTTTTGCCTTCGTTACCATAACGCAAAACGTCAGTCAAATCATAATTTGAAGGCGTATANCCACTTTGATGATTTCCAATGAGCTGACCATTGACCCAAACGGTACTGTTTCTGAAAATTCCGTCAAATTCGATTGATATTTTCTTCCCTTTATCAGTTACCGGTATTTCAAATTCTTTTCTGTAAAAGCCTATCCCGCCAGGCAAATACCCACTCACTGCTGGCGAACTCCCGATGGAATTGTCATTTACAAAAGTTCCCTCCACACACCAATCATGCGGAAGATTCACTTCCTTCCAGTCCTCGGGTTTGAACGTAGCTGCTTTATCAACATCGGTATAAGCTATGACGGCTTCTTTATTTGTTTCAACTTTTACATTGACATCGGTTAANCCGCCATAGCCGCCGGCTTTCACTGCACGCTTGATAGCAATGTCCCCTTTATGGAATAGCCAAGACGAATCAAAATTATCTCTGGCTCTTTTTGATGAAACCGTTTGTTGCAAANCCTCAGCTTTCGCATCAACGAAAATTAATAACAACAAAAATAATAAGTACCAAAATGATTTCAATCTTTTAAAAGTTGTCATATTATTATATTAAAAGTTTACAAAGTTACAAACAATTTCCCAAAAAAGTCAATTTATTTGAATACAAAAAATCTTCTGGTAGACATACAAGGCTATTCTTTACCGATATCAAATAAGACCCTCCTAAAAGTGACGAAACGTTCATTATTATTGGTGTTGATCCGCCATAAGCCTTTTCCAAAGATTCCATTTTCCGTCCGCTTTGGTCATAAATAATAACTTCTGTCGGTTCCGCAACATTCGAGTTTATACTTACTCCTAGCTTATCTATTGCTGGATTTGGGGAAACCTTTATTTGATCTGTTTGGCTTTTTACATCCTGAACTCCGGTTGATGTTGATACCAATATAACTGCCGTTGTCGAAAGTGAAGGTACAGTTATTGAAAATGAATTTGAATGAACCGTTACAGAATTCAGCTTCAATGCATTGTTGGTATGCGATACAAAAGTTTCGGTTGATGGCAGTGATGACAACTGTAACGTTGAGTAGCTTCCGTCATTTACTGAAAACCCATTTAGATTTACTATCACATTATGAGCGAAACTCATGTCGCGATTCACAATAATTACACTCATTGAATCGGCTGCTTCGGTTACAGATGTGTAAGCCGAAACTGTGTTCTCAATTGAAGAGGTACTGGAAACGCTATAATCTTTTGCATACCGGCTGTACAGATGCAATGTTTCCCACATACCATTAAACCACGACCATGGGCTGAAAAATTCGACACCATTGTTTGCGAAGGTGCCAAGATGGGAACCGTATACAACAGAGGCGACATTGGGATCAGAAGATGCAGGACTCCACTCGCTGATAGCACAAGTAATTCCATTGTTAGCTCCAAAATAAGTTGTCAACCAATCATTTATGCGTTTAAAAAGATATTGCTTGTTTAAGCTGGTATCCCATCCGCCGTTAATAGAAAACAAACCATTGGAACCCGCATAAACATAATCCGTATCGTAATACATCCGGTGCAATTGCAATGCATCAACATCTCCGTTTTGTGCCCACGGATAATTATGAAGATCTACGACATCAAGCACCCTCACACCTGATGCTTTTTCCTCATCGGCACACCGTTTAATGAAATACTCAAGCCAGGAATAATACTTGCCATTAATCCATATACTTTCATTTGACCATTTATACCATTGCCATTCACTTGTAGCAACAGGACCACAGATTTTGATACCGGGATCTAAAGCTTTCGCTTTTTTTGCTAATTCGATAAAACGATCCATAAATGCAGAGGATGATATTAACGTTGGCATAGCCCAATCATGAGTACCATTCCAACAATCCGGCTCATTATCCATACTCCAATATTGTAATTGTTTCTTATTAAATCCTTTCCCATTGGGCCCAAACCAATGAGGAATTATTGCCACCGAAGAATCGGCTGGCCATGCCTTAGAGAACAAATCAATGTTTCCATCAACCAAGGCCTTATTCCCTCCGTTTGGATCGGGTGTTCCTCCACCGGCTAAATTCTGACCATAACCTTTAAAATCCGGGTGAGCCTGCATGTAAGCCCGGTCACCAAAGTTATGCTGGTCAGAGGAAGCCACTCTGCCCAGTAACTGGAAGGCAAACATGCCCTGCATGTTGGGAAAGTTGTCATTAATTTTTTGTGCATAAGCATCCCAATCTTCACCATAAACGTTATTAAACCAGTCGGGATGAACAGTGAGTTTCTGACGCCAGTTATAAGCCGACATATTATTACCTCCGCCAACCCGTACGAAGCGTAACCCCACATCTTTATAAAATTGTATAGTATGGTCAAAGCTTTCATTTCGTCCATATATGTTTGGCGATATCTTTCTTTTGTTTAAAGTAGCATTTACAGTGATGTTAACATCCTGCGCTAATATTGTAGTTGTATAACAACTCAGCAGAATACGGTTTTCTTGTCCCTTTCTTTGGGCATCATTATATTTGGAACGGAATTCATCCGAAACGGCATTAAATACTTTATAAATCAATTTATCGTTGAACGAAGCCGCCATCCCGATCGGTTCGGGAAATACGGTAACATCGTTGCTTTGAGCAAGGCCATGCAAGGCTTCACTCCACCAGTAGAATTTTTTGATTCCCAACCCTGGAATGGCCTCTGATTGGTCGCACATTAAAGTTGCCTTTTCGCTTACAGTCAAACGGGATATTGAATCTTTAGCCCTGTCTTCTGATCTTAACTTGGAATTTTGAAACGAGTATTGCTGTGCCCAAACTGTAGTTACGACAAAAAGAACTATCGCCAAAAATATATATCTTTTCATTTGTGATTTTTTATGTGTTTATTGTTGTCTCAAATAAAAAAGGACAATCTTTTCCCTCAAAATTTCTAGGTAGTGTTTTAAAAAGTATAATAATTTGTCAATACGGTCAATACTGTATATGTACTAACATTTTATATTTCAGCTATCTCTTTAATTCAAACTTCATAACAGTTAAAACTACACCAACATGATGATTCGCTTAATATTATATCATCATACTTTTCCATAATTTTTTAAGTTTATTGATTATTTATTAAATAAAAACAGGCAAGCAGCAAGATTTTACAACTTGCCTGTTATATTAAATTAGAATTAAACAACGATATCATCGTCAGGATTTTCCATTTTTGATTGCCATTAATTTTAATATCCCGCCACTGCACGTAGCGAATCCAAACATCGCTGATCACCTATTTTATTGTTCTGTCTGTCAAAAATGCTACTTGCCCATAAAAATGCAGGTATCTTATATTTTAGAGCATCTCTAACAAGCTGTGCCCTGAAATGTGCTTCAGAAATTTTGGATAAGATAGAGTCTTGTCCATATCCGGTCATTGTTTTGCTATGATCTTGTGCATCATATTCCCCAATCAATACAGGGATGTTGTTTGAAACATAAAGTTTGTTGATAGATTGAAAATAACTATCCATATAACCTTCTTCCGTTCCAGGCTGTGCATTTCTTATCAGCAAGGCCGGGTTTGTTGTATGAAAATTCTTACCCCAAAAACACCATTCAGATCCCCAACTGGCATCTGAAGACAATATACAGAAATTAGATGGCGAGTAATAGTGAAACTCCAATGCAAGCTTATTGGCAACTGAGTCGGTCGGCATTCCCGGTAAAGCATTAGGTCCGAAAGCATTCAATAGATCACCGGAGGCATTATATGACTGAATAACCAAAGTACGATAAGCATTTTTACCACCGGTTGAACGGACCGCATCAATAAAAATCTGATGGTATTGCTCTAAAGTCTTTTCAGCTTGTAGGGTTGTAACACCATGAGCTGTACCATCTTTAGGACCAGAAATCCATTGAGCATCGCTTGGTTCATTGGCACTGGCAAACATCAAATGCTCATCAAAATCACGCATAGTGGTGCCCACTTGTTCCCATATAGCTTTTTGAATAGCTTTTATGGAATCCTGGAGGGCACCTGTTGCCCCACAATCAAGAAACCCATCATCAGAATGACAATTGAGTAGCACATACATATGGTCGTTAAAACAGTATTGAACTACTTCTTTTACTCTGGCGAGCCAGGCAGGATCAATTTTTCCTGTTTTATCCATGTGAAGATGCCATGCAACAGGAATACGGATTGCATTAAAACCGGCTTTATTTACCATATCAATTTCGGCTTGCGTAGTATATGGCTGTCCCCAGGCAGTTTCACCAACATGAGCTTCAAAGGTGTTGAAAAGGTTCCATGCCAATTTTATATTTGATAATAGTTGAGCAGCAGTGCTTCCCATACCAGTCATATCAGGTGCAATAGGTGATGTATTAAAAGACGCATAGATGACNGGTGATTGAGCTACCGTGATTCTCCGTGCTTGACCATTTGTTGAACTTAGATATAAAAGAACTGAACGGCTAATACCTGATGAATTAGCTGCTGCTGTTAAATGNATAGATGCATCGCCTGCAACGCCGGATACTTGGCTCAATCTCAGCCAGCCCAAACCTGTTGTATCAACACTCCATGCATCATTACAAGAAAAAGAAAGTGTTATTGTTCCACCATCAGACGGTATGTTCTTGGTAATATTAGGAAACGTAAGTTGAGGAGCCTGCACAGTAGTGTTACAGGAAATCACTACTATGCTTGCAATAAGCGATGCTAAAATTATAATAAAAATATTGTGTTTCATTTTATTTATTTATTTTATTGATAAAAGATATTNTTCTTGGTAATAAAAACCTGTGGAATGTTCCAACTTTCGAGGAACACCCACAAGTTTTTCCATTTCTATTATTTCATTTTTACTACTCGAATGTTATCAAATGCACCATAAAAACCAGTTGTTGTTGCAGACGTACTGAAATTATGAAGATAAATACTCAAACTTGTCTTACCGGTACTTCCCAATAAATTGGTTAAGCTCGTAACCGAAGCACCTTCTCCTTTACCGAGTTTAGCATCTTCAGCTCGGAATGAAGACAAAGGAATGGTAACTGTTTGCCAACCTTTGGTGGTAAAAGCTTTCGTACTCGAAGCAGAAATTTGCCAAGGTTCATAACGAGCCGTATAGTTACTTGCAAAACCAGTTTCGAAGCAAAGAGTACCACCATTCCAAGGTTTGGCATTATTTACACTTATTTCAAATTGAAGTGCCCAGTCATCTACAGGGTCGGAAAGATTCGCAGTAGGCATCCATTGAGCAGCACCAATTGGGAAATTATATTTTCCATCATACGATGTTCCATCACCACTATTCATGATACCTGTATTAAAATACGCAAACTGACTATTGGTATTAGAACCAAATACACCATTAAAATATGTGGTACCTCCCCAAGAAGGATTGCCTGTTGTGTATTTTATACCTCCCCACCATTGCCAACCAAACGCATCACCCCATTCTAGATTGGCTAATACACCAGTTGTCGCTACTCCCACNGACTGTACATTATAAATATTATATACGTNATANGCAGTCTTGGCTGTACCAAACGGTGTTGTAATGGATGCCGGTCCGCTGGTAGTTATAGTAGGCATTATAAAAGCAACTGAAGACCCATCGGCAGCTGATACAAAAGAACTGATGGTAGCTCCGGAAAAAATAAATGATTTAATACTTTTAAGGTAAGTACCATAAATATAAACCGAATCACCTGGGCTGGCATTATCGTTGGTAATGCTGGTAATGGTTGGCAATGCTGCTATTTCAAAAGCAGCTGTACCACTCTTTGTAGTTAATAATACCTGTCCGGCGGTAGGAGCTGGAGAAGGCATTACAAAACCAAGAGCCGTTCCATTAAGGTTTGATTTAAACGAGCTGATTGTTGTACCTCCATAAGAAAAGCTTTGAACTAAAACGAGATTTTTACCATAAATATAAACCGAATCGCCCGGGTTGGCAAATACATCGGAAATAGCTGTTATAGCCGGTGCCGCCGGACCTAGTTTAAAAGAAAAAGTTGTTGAACCTGTAGTTGTTACATACTCTATAGTATAAAGCTTGTTCTCGTCTATTGTTGAAAACAAGATGGAGGGTATCTGTACCACAGCACTATTGGAAGTATATAAAACATTATNTAAAGCAGCAGATACTCCATCAAAAGTTATTTTTATTGCATTCTTCAAATTTCTCCCTTCAATAACCACCCACTGCTCTTTTGCTACGGCACCGGATAAAACAGTATCGTTAGGGGAGGCAACATAATTTCTTACATCTGTAATGACAGGCGAACCTATAGTATCATTTTTACAAGATGCAAACAGGATGCAAAATGCAACCGAGCAGAACATTAGTAAAAAGTGAATATGTTTATTTATTATTGTTTCCATGGCTGTAAATTTAATTTATTTAAAATATGGTACAGGTGATTTAGATAAATTTGGATCTGANATTACCTCCGAAGCAGGTAATTCCAACGTAAAATTGCTAATTGTAGCCGGAACGATNTCTATCGGTCCTCCAGATGAGCCTTTAGGAGTGGGAGTAGCAACACCTTTGGAATAGCTAAACGTTATATTTTGCATACTATTAAGCATATTAATGGCTTTTTGAGGATTGTAATAAGAAAGCCGCACTAAGTCTGTCCAATATTGACCTTCAAGAGCCAATTCAATTCTTCGTTCTTTAATAATGGAATCATTGTTGATTACTGCTATCGGGGCAACACCTGCTCTTATACGCACTTTATTAAAATATTTCAGTGCATCGCCATCGGAAGTGGTTGCATTATTGCCAAGAATTGCTTCAGAATATACTAAATANACATCAGACAATCGGAGGAGTGCATTGTCTTCTATAGATGAATTTTGATCCATAGTCGGAGAATTGTTATCTTTTTCAGTTCCAACTATATGTTTTTTAATGGCACAACCGGTAGCTGTGTATCCACCACCTGCTGCATTCAGCTCAGGGTAATGATCACCGTTAAGCATAAAGGTGGCTTTACGCCTTACGGAATCATTCTTAGAATAAAGCTGGTATAAACCGTAGGTTGGAGCAAAAGGAGTCCATGCACCTGTTTGTTGAGGCATAATATCATTGCTTGGCGAAAAGTGTTGCAACATATTACCTAATAGCCAACCGACACCCGGTGCCCATTCCAATGAAAATAAGGCCTCTTGATTGTTGTTGTACTGCGTTTTGAAAATATTGGAATAGTCAGAAAGCAATGCTAATCCACTATTTTTACATACATTTCCTGCATAGAGTTTAGCACTATCCAAATACGCCTGATTCCTTTTCCCATCGCTTTGGCCAAGCCCTGCCATTGTTAAATACACTTTACCTAACATGCCTTGTGCCGACCACGTGGTTACCCTTCCGGCAACATCAGTACTTGGAAGGTTTTTTGTGGCANAAGTCAAGTCATTAGCAATAAATTTATACACATCAGCTACGTTGTTACGGTAAAGCAGAGGATCCTTTATCAGTTTGGTGTTATCCTCAATGATTGGTACTGCACCCCAAAGTATTGCTAAATTATAATATGCAACTGCTCTGACAAATTTNGCTTCACCTATAGCTGCATTTTTATCACTTGCAGGAATGTCAGAAGCTGCATTTTGATTAATCCCGTTAATGGTTGTGTTACATTGTGCGACTACATTAAATAACCCTGTCCATGCGTCTTGCAAAACTCCGTTTTGAGCAGTAATGGTACGGGAAGACAATTGGACGTAATCGCCACTCCACTCATAATATAGATTTCCGGATAATATATCGCCTAATTGCAAATAGGCATTATAGTTCCAATTACCCCAAGGTGCCCCGCCATATAAATTTGCGGTNGCTAATCTTAAATCTCCTGTAGTTTTATAAAAATTATTAGAACTTATTTGNGATTGCGAAGGACGATCTAAAAAGCTATCACTGCAACCGACAATTGCTGTCGTCAACAGCATCAGTGTTAGTATTTTATTAAATATTTTCATGTGTAAATGTTTTTATGATTGTTATAGAAANTTTTTTATAAGATAAGAGGCGTTTCACAATAATAGCTTCTTATTTTGTTAATCCAAGATTAAAACCTAGAGTAAATGTTCTCGGTTGCGGATAATAGCCGTTATCCCAACCAGCCTTTAAGGGATCCCAAGAGCCTATTTCAGGATCCATACCACTGTATTTTGTTAAGATAAAAACATTAGTTACGGTAAAATAGAATCGCAATGAATATAAATGTAATTTNTTCATTATATTTTCCGGTATTCTACATCCAAGTGTGATGTTTTTACAACGTATAAACGAACCATTCTCAANATACAAATTGCTAGGACGCAGATTTTCATTTGTATTGTCGTTTCTTAGTCCCATAATATTAGTATTTGGATTAGTGACATACACATTATTCACATCGGTAGCCGAACCATTTGGATTTATCAAAGCTAATTTTGCGTAGTTCAACACCGAAGTAAAATAGGACGTGTTCTCTCGAGTATCTGTATGAGAAATTGTTAATTGGTTATATACTTTATTCCCCACACTTGCCGAAAAGAAAATATTCAAGTCAAAGTTTTTATAGCTAAAAGAGTTATTAAACCCAAACTGGGCCTTCGGCAGTGGAGAGCCTAAAAATTTTTGATCTTTTGAATCGATAACACCGTCGCCATTCAAATCTTTATATTTTCTATCTCCGTACCATATGCCACCACTCGCGGAAGAAATAGTTCGAGGATTACCATTCTGGTCAACTGGCAAAGCATGCGTTTTAAAATCGTTTGCAGTGGCGAAAATTCCATCGAATACGTATCCATAAAACGACCCAATAGACTGGCCGACAACGCTTTTTTCGACTACATAACCATTATCAGTTTGGCTCAAATTTGCAGCGCTACCACCATAACCTAAACTCAATATTTTATTAGCATTATGTGAGACAGTAAAATCAGTTTTCCAACTAAAATTTTTGGTATTAATATTAGTTGAGCTAATTTTAAAATCGAAGCCTTCGTTTCGCATTGAACCTATATTTACATAAGGAGCATTAAGTGAACCGGGAGAATAACCTGTAGTAGTACCGGAAAATAATGGGAGCGGCTCTTTCAGTAAGAGCCCATGTGTTACTCTTTTATAAAGATCTAAAGAAAAATTTATTCTGGAGTTTAAAAATGCACAATCCAATCCCAAATTGTAATTTTTGGTTGTTTCCCATCGCACGTCAGGATTGCCTAAATTGTTTTGAAATTGAGAAACACCGGATAAACCATTGGCAGACGATGAAAGCTGCGTCACATAAGAGTTACCTGGAATTTGCTGATTATTCGTCAAACCATAACCTATTCTCAATTTTAAATCACTGAGGCTTCTTATATTTTTTAAGAATTCCTCATTATTAATTCTCCAAGCTAATGCTCCGGAATAGGTAAGGACCCAGCGATTTCCTGGTGAGAAGTTTGAAGAACCATCATCGCGAACATTAAACGTTAAAAGATATTTGTCATTCAATGTAAAATAAAGACGTCCCAAATAAGATTCCAAAGCCGGCCCCGTACCTTTAGTACCAGAGTTACTTGCAGTCGTCGCATCTCCGCTACTAATAGAGGTTACATTGTTGGATGGGAAATTTGTTCGTTTGGCATATACATTTGCAAAAGTGGTTAATTGTGCTTCATGTCCGACAAAGACGTTCAGGTTCGCTTTTGCAAATGCGTGATTATAAGTCAAATAATTCCGAACGACTGTCTCATAATTGTGGCTGTAAGCATATTCGGAAGAATTGACGTTATTTACAGACTTTCCAAATTTGTAAGTCGGCGTAAATTTGTCTTCGGTTGCAAAATCAAAATTACCGGACACTTCATTCCTTAAAGACAAATCTTTTGTGAAATGTATTTCAAGGTATAAATTGCCAAACACTTGGTTTCTTCCTTTCTTGTCTGTAATTAGTTTTGCCATCCCAACAGGATTATTTACTTGCGATACCCAATCGCTTGTATTGGTAACTCCGCCCCAAGAGCCGTCGGGATTTTTCACGGCAACATCTGGAGTTAAACTTAATGCAGTTTGAATTACATTAGAAGATGTGGAATTTACATTTTCATCTATATGCGCCAACTGAATACTTGTTCCTATTTTCAACCAATCAGTTGTCTCGTTATCTAAGTTTAATCTTACGGAATATCTTTTAAAATCTGAACCTAACGCTATTCCTTCCTGATCAAAATAGGATGCCGAAAGCAAATATTGTATTTTAGCATCTCCACCACTTACCGTTAAGTTCTGGTTATTCATAGGAGCTTTACGAAATAATTCATCTTGCCAATCAGTACCTTTTCCCAAATATTTAGGATTGGCAAACTCCGGTCTGGCATCAAACCCCCAAACCGCAGCTCTATCGTTTAGGAATGATGCAAATTGCTGTAAATTTACCGTTGATAGTTTTTTTGTTAGTTCCTGATATCCATAACTAAAATCGTAGGTTATTTTAGGAGTTCCGGTACTACCTCTTTTAGTTGTAATAATAATTACTCCATTAGTAGCCTGTGAACCATAGATGGCAGTTGCCGAGGCATCTTTCAATACATCAATTGATTCTATTTCTGAAGGACTAATTGAATTTAAAGGGTTCGAACCAGCGCCTGGATCACTGAGAGTAGGTATAACAACTCCATCAATTACATATAATGGTGAATTTGAACCACTAATAGAGGACACGCCGTGTATCTGCACTGAAACACCTCCACCCGGTTGCCCCGATATTTGCTGAACCATTACCCCTGCAACTTTTCCCTGCAAGGCTTGGTCGAAAGTAGTCGGTTGGGTTTTGCGTAGGTCATCTCCTGTTATGGAAGATATAGAACCCGTAACGTCTCTTCTTTTCAGACTCCCATACCCAATTACTACTACTTCGTCTAATGATTTTTCGTTTTCTTTCAAGCGAATAATCAATTTGCTGCCAGTTATTTTTACATTCTGAGCTGCGTAGCCAATATAACTTACTATTAGCGTTTCGCCAATTTTTGCTTTGACAGTAAAAACACCATTTAAGTCGGTCATGTTGCCTTGCGATGAACCTTTTACCAAAATGTTAACGCCAATAAGTGGCTCGCCGCTTTCTTCGGCCAATACGGTGCCCGTAACTTTCACATCGGAATTTTGAGCCGATGCAAGTCCAAAGGAACAGAGCATTGCTGGGATGATTGTGTACTTGTTCAAAAAACGTTTAATCACTCGTTGAACACATTGAATTATGTGATTTTTAACCATAATTTTGTATAATTTAAAGTTAATGATTGTCTATTGCCCAATGGTTTTTATAAGCTAACTACAATTTCTCTATCTTGAAAGTGTATTGAGTCTATCATGTTATGAGTGCTCTCAATTTCATATAAATCCGTAAGAAACCAACACATCATGATATAATTGTTAAAGATGCATATGAATAGTCACCTATAGCATCATTAACCGATAACAACAACTTCATCTAATGTCTTGCTATTTTCGTTCATAGTGACATTGAGAACCGATTGACCGGAATACTTTATTTCCTTGTTGGTATAACCGATGTATGAGAATACGATCGTTTGCCCTTCGGAAACTTGTAAGGAATATTTACCGTCAAAATCGGTAACTGTTCCTGCGTTCTGAAGTCCTTTTACAGAAATATTCACACCAATAAGTGGTTGATCGTCTGTTGCGGATTTCACAATACCTGATAAGGTCTTTTGAGCCATCAGGCTCATTGCCGGTAGTAAGGTTAATACCATTATTAACGCAAGCCTCTGCAAATAATTTATATTTACAAGCTTTTTAAGAAGTGCATTTTCCATTTACTAGTTCATTCTTTGGTTAATAAATTATTAGTCTCAAACTTTGATTTGAAACAAAGTCCAAAATTAGAGATAATTTTACCTGTAATATTGTATGTTTTGTTTCAAATAGCAGTATGATTAGTTGCAAGTGTATTGAACTTTATCGTAGAAAAGTATTATTTGCAAGACTCAATCTTTTAGAAATAATGCCATAAAGAGAAAAATAACGGATAAGAAGCTGAACCTAAACCATCAATTCCGGCAGCGATTATAGAGGTGGCTTTGGCAAAACTTAATAAAGAAAGAGGTAACTCAAAGTTATATTATTATTATCTTATGCTCTCGGCAACTGATGATATCAGCAGCGGTAATAGTGAAGCGCAGTCATTAGCTTATTTGATAGAATCGCCTTATGTGATGAAAGACAATAAACATGTTTTTACATACTTGAAGTTCTTTATAAATGAATATCCGATAAAGAAATACCATGATTACAATGGTGTTGTCTTTATGAATATTTATGATTCCTTGATAGATGGGTATAGATTGAATGGATTATAATTGAGTAGTACATTGATGTATAATAAATAAGGCGTAGTGAGACGCAGTGTGTATAATAAATAATTTTGATGGTTTACTTGCGAATCTTGAGTTATTTGATTTTAAAGAATAATTCTTTTTTCCATTTACTTGCGGTTATTAGAATGTTTGGTAGTTTGCCCGACCAAGGTTTGCCGCAGGGGGCTATAGGTTCCAAGTATGCATCTATAGCTTTTGACTTAAGCATTTGTTCTTCACTTGTCATTTTTAGAATGTACGATTTTTCCCATTCTATTTTTTCGTAATGGTGGAACCAATACCAGAACCAAACGCAATATTCATATATTGAGATATGGTCATCTTTAGTATAATATGATTTAATCAGATTACCGGCATTTATGTGATCATCCAATCTATCAAACGGATGAGGAATAAATACGGTGTCAGGTTGTAATGTCGATAATAAGTTGTATAATTTCTCTTTTTCTATTAGGCACGTATCGGATATTTCTCCATCGGGGAAAGAAAAGTTATGTAGATTTTCTAAAGGGAATTTTATAATTCCTAATGCTTGCAATGTCAGTATATGGCGATTTTTAATTGTTTCTTTTTCACCGCAACAAACACTATGTGTTCTTTCCCCACCGGATAAAATGGCGATGTGTACATTCTTGTTTTCTGAAATCATTCTTTGTATTAGCCCCGAACATGCTAATACTTCATCGTCGGGATGTGGAGCGATAATTAATATTGTCCCTGAAGATTGTAATGTATTGCTTCTTTTCATCTTTATGTGTAAGATGAAAATGCGTAACATTCTTAATGAGTCCTGAATGAATTGTTTCATAAATAGTAATATTTACAACAAATGTAGAGATTATTTTTTTTATGTGAAAATAAAATGTAGTTTTGTAGTAAATTGAATATTATGAAAATCGTTTATCTTTATACTGCTTTAGTCACTATTGGTGGTGCAGATAGAGTTATAACAAATAAAGCGAATTACTTTGCTGAGAATTTTGGTTATGACGTGACTATTATTACCGACTCACAAGGTGATAATCCTCCGATATTTCCGTTATCTCCTAAAGTTCATTTGATAAACTTGAATATTATGTTCGGCCGGCAATATGGGCATGGATTATTACTGCGTGCTTACTATTATTTTAAGTTGATGCATAAGTATAAACGGCTTGTAACACATGAACTAAATAGAATAAAACCTGATTTTACGATAAGCACGTTTGGACGTGAGTCGGATTTTTTATCCGA
>JGI20214J51088_10001551_pt1 | contig 15668 bp, 12 predicted proteins | sample WetSurMetagenome_FD_51088 | JGI IMG/M metagenome (IMG submission 51088) | reverse complement strand
GGTAGAGCGCGACCTTGCCAAGGTCGAGGTCGCGGGTCCGAGTCCCGTTTTCCGCTCAAAAGAAAACAAGCAATAATATTACTGCTTGTTTTCTTTTTCTTGTAGGCAATTTTAGTTGAAAATATTGCATTATTTATCTGTTAAATATTATTTCGCTGCTAAAAAACAGCAACGAAACGCATATAATATTTGTCACTGAGGGAAATGCTAAATATATTATTGACAGAAAATGATGTACCGGTATCTGCTATTGCTCAAGAAATTGGAATATATAGAGACACATTATCAGATTAATTACCGTTCTAACGGAACCATATATATCAGGTACAAGAGCTTTTGGGGTGACAATGGTACTAGAAGGCAAACCATGCATCGTTATTACAGATATGAATAAAAAATATCATAAGCTATGGATAAATTTACTACATGAATTATACCATGTGGTAAATGATTATGATATATTGGAAAACATTCATTATCACATATCAGATTCAGAGAGTCCTGATTTTAGGCTTGGTCTTCCTCTTCAAGTTGTAACTCTATTGCTGGCATGTGTCCACCAACTTTTGAAAACATCTCAGGATGTCGAAAAGCATGATGAAGAGCAGTATATCCACCGGCCGAGGCACCTCCGATATATCGACCGTCCCGATTTTTTATGGTTTTAAATCGTTTGTCAATTTCTGGAACTACCTCATTGATGAAATAATCTTCATACATTCCGATATTGATGATTCTCCCCAACGGATCTTTGACTTCTTGACAAACTGAAGATGAATTTAATCCTCTACTATTCTCTAAATTTGGGCAGACGATGATCATGGGGGCAATTTCTTTCTGTTCAATCAATCTATCCGCTACAATATTTAAATCGATGTCAATCAGAATGTTTTCATTGCCACTCCTTCCGTGCAGTAAATATAAGGTGGGAAAACTCTTGTTTTTATCATATCCGCAAGGTAAATAGACAAGAATGGACATTTCCTTGTTTAGGCTTTTACTTTGAATGACTATTTTCTCGATTCTTGATTTTTTCATTTTTCTCTCGTTCTTAAATACTTATCCGGGGTGACAGTTATATTGTGGGCGTCATTTTAATTTTCCTAAAGCCTTTCTTCCATTGACGATACTTACACCATTATAGTCATTTGAGACCAACTGCCCCTCAATGTTGTATTTCTTATTAGTCTTTTCGTCTACCTTGATATTGCTGATATCAGAAGTGTTATCTGGAGAAATAACGATGCGTCTGTAAGATGTCAATGCAGGCGTACCATCGTCAGTTACTTCGAGAATGATATGTATGCTTTTCCCATCAGCATCTTCGGGTATGGCTATTTTACAAACATCTTTTACAGATGTATTCATTTGCAATTCTCCTTTGTAAGATGACGGTTCCTTATAAAATATCCATTTGTACATCAGATTGTTACCATCAGGATCAAAAGTCTTGCTGGCATTTAATATCAATGAGCCACCTGCGTGTACAGACATCTCAATAATATTCTTTGTACTATCACCGTTTAAGACAATATGAGGATGATGATTGGCTTTAGCATAGTCGGAATTGACCGTCCACTTCATCCTGGCAGCAAAATCATTATAGATAGCATTCTTCCAATTAGAGATTGCCTGAGAGCCTTCCTTTGCAGAAGGAATCATATAGTAAGGGTCGTATTGCGATTCATCGAGGCCAGCTTTCTTCACCCAATCCATTCCTCTGATATCGGATATCTTTGTCGTATCGAAACGGCCTCCCCATCCTCCATAATCAGGATGTTCAGGGCTGTTGAGCCCATTCTCCAGACAATACATAAACGAAGGAGAATCCCCTTCAGTAGCCCATATTCTGTCAGGATAGAGAGCACCTAGCGTACCGATATTCTGAATATTCATTTTCGTCCAATCATCTGATGGTGCCCAACCATATATAGATGTATTACGGATATAGGTTATATTTGGAAAGTTTTTGGCTATCCACGCACCGGCATCATCCTGTCCGAGGACATCATATACACAGATTTTACTAACGAATATGGCAAGTTCTTCCTTGCTCCGAGTTTGTTCAACCTTCCATAAAGACTGAGCCAGAGTACTTAGTCCTGACCATGCCGCGATCCAAACAGGGCGAGGATCGTCTTTATCTACAACATGAATAATCCATTCTGAACCATCGCTATCTTTACCTTTTCCTACACCTTTCATTGCTGCTGCACTCTGTCCCATCTTGACAATTGAATGGAGATAATCAGCACTGGGGAAGCCATCACTATGAACTTTTAAATTTGGAAATACCTTAGCATAGCCATCAATGATATTGTTTATAATATTGACAGCACCTACTCCATAAGGTATCCATGCGTGCTGGGAGATGATGCCTTCAAGATTTACTTGGTCGAGAGACACCATCAAATGTATCATTGATTCTTTATCGTCAGGATCAGAACCGCCGATATCGGACATGACAATCAATCTTGTTTGTGCTGTGCCCAACAAACAATGAATGAGTAGCAAAATAAATACAAAGATTTTTTTCATTAGACAAATTTTAGTTATCGCCAGCAAAGATACGAGCTTTTACAGTAAAAAGCAGAGAATTTTCGAGATTTAGCAATTTTCTTAAACCATTAGACATAGCAGTGCGTAAAGTAGAATTTGATGCCGTTCAAAAGCATTCACTAAATGATGCAATTAAGAAAATGAAAGAAGAATTATTTCGTATATCAGTATAAAAATATTTTGTAAATTATGGATTTATCAAGAAAAAAATTAGATGATTTAATTAGTGCAGTAGAAAAGATTGTAGAAGCGAATAATCAGCAGGAGTCAAACCTTTTCAACGAAATAATAGAGCCGGCAGATATAGCCAAAATTTTAGAAGTTCCAATACAAAATCCGAGTAAATCGTATGATCTCTATTATGGAAATATTCAAAAGGTATAAGGTATGGTGATTCGAGGCAAGCGAAAACTAATGACATGGAGCATTTAATTGATGTTTTATCAGAGTGGTCAGAAACGCCTCAAGATTTTTTTCGTTTAGCAATGATACTTATAAATAAAAACAAGGAGCTTGGATATATTCCGGAAGAAAGAACAATTCAAGATTATGTATAAACGGTAAAAGATGTTACTATAAGTAGAAATAAACAATTCCTTGTGTTGTATTTTTAAATAAATTTCTTTTTCTTTGTGGAAAATTCTAAAAATTCAATATAATGAAGAAGATATTATTATTTGCTTTATTAGTAGTTGGCATGACATCATGCTATAATACTACTGTTTGTGTTGGTGACATGAAACCGGATGATGCTGCCGTAGAAGTAAATACGGTTAAAAGCCACCACTTTATTTACGGTCTTGTTGGAAACAAAAAAATTGAAGCGTCAAAATACGTAGGTGGTAAGACTTCATATAAGGTGAAATATTATCATTCTTTTGTTGACGGCTTACTTGATGCAATAACATGGGGCATTTATAATCCAACAACAGTAACATTTTACGCACCATACGACAAATAAAGATAAAGCGGGGCATTTACCCCGCTATTTTTATTTATAACGTATAAGGCAAATTTTATATGAAAGTACCTATACTTCCATATTTTTTTATCTTCTTACCACATTGTATTTGTTGCCATCCTCGTAATGTTCTTTATGAAAGTCAAATTCTTTTAGCAAGCTCCAAATTTTGCTTTCTTTTATGCCTTTCATAGCCTCTTTATCGGCAGCTTTCATATTATCGTATATTTCTCTGGCAGAGAGTCTTACTGTTTTTTCGTTGCCGACAGGTTTTCTGAACAGCGTGTCAAAAACATCCTCTTCTATTGTATTGCGTTGATAAGCAGCGTTATGCGCCATAATTTCAGCTTCTTCTTCCTCTGTATACCAATAACGTTTGCCTTCGTTTATCTCTTTTTTTAGTTGGGCGTATATCTGTGCGTGGTCTATAGGCGAGCAGTCTATCTTCTTATCAACCTCTATGCAAATGAAACGTCGGCTTCCTGTCGGGTCAGTCAATAAATCTCTTCTGTTTGAAGTGGCTATGAATGAGGTTGTTCGCGGCAGGTCGCTAAGCCCTCGTTGATAGGCTTTCTTCGTATTTACTGTTGCCATTTGCATAAGATTCTTCAACGATGCCATACCTTTGGACGAGTATTTGTCTATCTCGTCCAAGTTTATCAGTGCAAATTCTGCAAGCTTTTCTTCGGCTCTAGCTGTGGAATTGATATTTAACCTGTCTAAGTAATAAGGCTGCAATTCATTAGGTAACAACAGTTTACAGAAAGTAGATTTCTGTCGTCCTTGTCTCTTGCTTATAAGTATAGGTGCAACACTGTTGCCGTGAAGTGTATCTTGTCCCAACCATTGAGCAGTCAAACCACGCATCCATGTATGGAAGTGTTTTACCCAGAATTCGCTCTTTGATACTCTTTCTGCCAAAGGGGTTACACGGTCTTTACCGTCCCATTTTGGCAAAGAATCCAAGTAATCTTTCATTGGGTGGAAGTTGGCAATAAACGTAGAATCCACATGTCGGCGAATATCATTGTCCCAGACATTTACGCCGTTCTTGCGTGCATAGGTGCACATACTGTGAATTACACGTTCCGTTATTTTGGCATAAGGCTCATTGCTGTTCAATAACCTGTATTCCGTTTGGTCGGTTATCTCATTGTGTCTCAGCTCATAACGGTTATTCATAAACCACTCTAACTTAAATATCTCTGAAGACGTTTTCTTTACTTCCTCAGCTGTTGGTTTTGATTGTAGTTGAGTCTTCACCTCTATTATATGAGGGTCGCGTTCTTCTACCTGCCATACCTTTGCCGGTGCAGGTTGTACCACTTCAGCTTTATCGGCCTCAGCCTTACTTATAGCTGCTACCGCTTGTGCAGCCATGACGCTTTCATCGCCGTTCCAATTCGGTTGCTTCTTTACCAGGATATAATTGCTATTTATATCATGTATAACCGTTTCCAGTTCAGACAAATATTTCTTTGTCTCTTCTTTTTTACCATTTACTTCGGTTAACATTTTGCTCAAAGCAAAAATGTCAAGTGCTTTAATTTTTCTTTTTCCTATCATTCTATTTAATCTTTAAATATATAACTAAATTTGTGCTACAAAGATACAAAATTCAGACAGCGATGTCAAGCTTTTTGCAAATTATTTTTCGGATAGTCTCAATATATTTTGTTTTGAAACTGCTATTCATATTTCAGTAAACCTCTATTAATAGCAGGTTTCAGCTGATAGGCTGAATACATGATAACATGCAAGTTTTCAGCTTAAAACATCGGTATTCAATAATCAAAGACAAAAGAAGTTTCAGATAAAAGATTCTTCAGTTTAACATATAAATCTATAGCCATTTAACTATCAAATAAAAGGCAATTTTGAGTGCAACAAGCGTCTTTTTTGAATTTTTTCATCAATTTTTTATAAAATCTTATGGAATAGTGGTTTTTTAGAGTTATAGAATAATTAACAAATCAACATTATCTTCAGCGATGTTATTGATTGCAACTTAATATATTCCGATAACAGTAATAAGAAATTTGGATTATTCTAATTTTGAAGTGCGAAAGACAATTATGCCGCATAGAAAAAAGTTACGTAGCATGAAAAAAAAAGTTATGCAGCATGAAAAAAAATCTGATGCTCCCTAACTTTTTTTTTCACGTAGCGTGTCTCTTTTTTTCACGTAGCGTGTCTTGAAAAAACATGCTACATCAGATTTTTTCTAAAAGTGCATAAGTCGATTTGAATGGATAAAATGAATACCTGTTATTCAGCTTTTCATGCTGTAACCATTATGAATAAAGGTTATCTGTAGGATGAAATACTCAAACAAAATTATGAAATTAGAGAGGTGGTTTATGGAAAAATATGACCAACTTACAAGAAATACTTGTTAGTTCAAAATGTAGAACTTGCAAACATAGTGAATTAATTTATTAGGCAATTTAAGTAAATTTGTTGATTACAATTATATGATAATATGAAAAGAAAATCGAAAAATCTTTCTATATCTGACGAATATGTAAAATAATTTGTCACGTTATGATTGTAGAGTAACATTGCTTTGTCTTTGCGAATAAAAATTGTTTGAAATATAGTAATCACATCAATACATCTAATTGTTTTACGAAACAATATCCGGTATGTTGTTATTTTTTGCCAAAAAAAATATATATTTGTAGCTATAATCAAATGAAGAATGGCGAGAATATACGATAATATAGAAACAAAATTTGCTGACGGGCTTAATGATATTCTTACGAATGCAGGCGTTAAAAGAGCTGACTTTTGTGTAGGATATTTTAATTTAAGAGGGTGGAAACTGGTTACTAATCAAATTAATCAACTTCAAGGTGAAGATATTTATGAAGATGATGAAAAACATCACCGCATTTGTAGATTGTTGATAGGTATGCACAGACCACCTGAAGACTTGGTACGTGCCATTTATTCGCAAGAAGATATATTGCCTGATTCAGATTTAGTAAAAAGGAGTATAATTAAAGTTGCTGAAAGTTTTAGAAAACAGCTAACATTAGGCATACCCACTAAGAGTGATGAAGATGCTTTGAGGAGTTTGTCTTCGCAGATGAAAGATGGTAAAGTTAGCGTAAAACTGTATTTAAAAGAACCGCTACATGCCAAATTGTATTTGGCTTACAGACCTGAAGATCGCTTCAATCCTATTATGGCCATTATGGGAAGTAGTAATCTCACTTATAGCGGACTTACCGGTAACGGAGAGTTGGATGCGGAATTCGGAGACAGCGATAATGCAAAAAAATTGTCTGATTGGTTTAATGATCGTTGGGAAGACCGATATGCAATTGATATAACAAAAGAACTAATTCAAGTCATAGATAATAGCTGGGCAAGCACAACTGTGATGCCTCCATATTATATTTATTTGAAGACCGTATATCATTTAAGTCAGGATGTACGTGACGGAATGAACGAATATGATCTTCCAACAGACTTCAAAAAACAGCTTTTCGATTTTCAAGTTACAGCAGTTAAGTTAGCAGCCCGTCATTTAAGCAGCTCAAAAATAGGAGGGGCAATGATTGGTGATGTTGTAGGTTTAGGAAAAACTATTACAGCATGCGCTGTAGCCAAGATGTTTGAAAACAGACATGCTTGTCGTACGTTAATTATTTGTCCTGCCAATTTAAAGAATATGTGGCACAATTATATTGTCAGATATGATCTTAATGCCGATGTTGAGTCTATGTCCAAAATATTGGAACCGAAAAACATGAAATACTATCGTTTGCTGATTATAGATGAAAGTCATAATTTACGTAACAGCAATGGGGTACATTATCATAATATCAAAGATTTCATTCAGTATCAGGACTGTAAAGTATTGTTGCTTACAGCCACACCTTATAATAAGGATTTTACCGATTTAAGCAATCAGCTTAAATTGTTTATACCTGAAGACAGGGATTTGGGCATTCGTCCCGAAAGATATATAGAATCTTTGGGAGGTGACCGAAAGTTCAGTTTAAAACATAACGAGGTTTATATCAGCAGCATTAGAGCTTTTGAAAAAAGCACGTTTGAAGACGATTGGCGTGAATTGATGCGTTTATTTTTGATTCGTAGAACTCGTACATTTATCAAAAACAGTTATGCGAAAGATGATCCATCGAATCAACGAAAGTATTTAAAGTTCTCTAATGGTGAACGTTCCTACTTTCCCGAACGCAGGCCTAAGGCTATAAAGTTCCCGACTGTTGAAGGTGATCAATATAGTCGTCTTTATTCTCAGGAGATGATTGATAAAATGGAATCATTGAAACTGCCTCGTTACGGATTGAGCAAATACATAGATGAAAAGACAATATCGGATTTAAATGATTCGGAAAAGCAAGTAACAGATAATTTATCAAAGGCGGGGCAACGTATGATGGGATTCTGCAAAAGTACATTCTTCAAGAGAATAGACAGTTCGGGATATTCATTTTTGCTTACTTTATACAGACATATTTTACGAAATATGGTGTTTATTTACGCCGTTGATAATAAATTGCCTTTACCTATAGGAGATGAAAATGAGTTGCCTGAAAATTTCTTGGATGACGATGATATTAATATGTTTGAAGATAGCGATAAACGGCTTAGTGTGTCTGAAGATTCAGATAACCTTGCTATTCCTACAGATATTGAAATATATAAAAAATATGCCGAGACTTATTATCAAACAATCAGTAGCGGAAAGTCGTCAGGTTTGGCTTGGATTGACAGTCGTTATTTTAAGCGATCATTGAAAAGTGATTTAAAGAGAGATTGTAATACACTTTTGGAAATGATAAGTCTGTGTGGGACATGGAATCCGTCAACCGATCAAAAATTAAATTGTTTGCAACAACTAATATCCAATGATGATAAGGTTGTTGTCTTTACACAATATTCAGATACTGCGAATTACATCAGTCGGCAATTGAAACATCGTGGATTTAAACATGTTGATTGTGTGACCGGTGGCAGTTCAGATCCGACATCACAAGTCGATTTGTTTTCTCCGCTTAGTAACGAAAAGGATATTCCTCTTGAACAACAAACGCGGGTGATGATTGCTACCGATGTGTTAAGTGAAGGACAAAACCTGCAAGATGCTCATATTGTTGTAAACTATGATCTTCCATGGGCTATTATTCGTTTGATTCAACGGGCGGGACGTGTTGACCGTATAGGGCAATCTTCGTCTGAAATTTTTTGTTACTCATTTTTCCCAGCCGATGGAGTGGAAAACATCATAAAACTCCGTAAACGTTTGAACGATCGTATTAACAGCAATGCCAATATCGTAGGTAGTGACGAAGTGTTCTTTGAAGGCAACGAACAGAATTTGCGTGATATGTACAATGAGAAGAGCGGAATTTTGGATGATGATGAAGAAGACTCGGAGGTAGATTTAGCATCTCAAGCTTTTCAGGTATGGAAAGATGCTACAGAGGCAAATCCGAAATTAAAAGAGATTATTCCTAAATTAAGTAATGTGATATATTCTACTAAAGCTTTGCCGGAAGGGAAAGCCTGTGAAGGTACGATAACATACGCAAAGACGAGAGAGGGTAGTGATATGCTGACGTGGATGGATAACGATCATAATATTGTTACCCAATCGCAACAAACGATATTGAAAGCTTTATCTTGTTCTATTAATGATTCGGCACTCGAACCGTTGGAAAACCATCACGATTTGGTAGGTCGTTCCATCAAATTGATGAAGTCGCAAGAAGTGAAAGTCAGCGGTATGCTCGGCAGTACGTTCAGCACCAAATATCGCATATATCATTTACTTGAAAATTATATAAGTGACAGTCATAATGAAATATTTGTCACCAATGAATTGAAAGCTGCAATGGATGAGATATACAACTATCCGATGAAAGAAAATGCGCGTTATATACTGACACGCATGTTTCGCCGCAATGCCGATATTGAAGAATTTAAGAATTTTGTTGTCGAATTATACAAGAACAGTGATTTATGTATTGTTGATGACGATGAAAACAAACATAAAGATCCTGTAATAATATGTTCCATGGGATTAAGAAAGATATAAGAAGCGATGAAGAGAAGTGATTTTAATAAATATATTGAGAGTGCCGATTTCAAGTCGATGTTTAATGAAATGGGATGGGATAAAACCAATTCAGGTTATGACACCACATTAACCATTGATGATAAAGATTTTGAATTTATCAGTGTGGCACAGAAAAGTGGTTTTATCGTTTTCACCTGCCATTCAGATGAAACGGTTAATCCGACGCTATGCAAAAGGATAGATTCAAAACTGAAACGTTGGTCTAACGATTATATTTGCATCTTTCTTTATCCTGAGTCGGGACATCATTTGTGGATGGTGCCTGTTAAAACAGTTGAAAAGCGTGAACCGGTCTATGTTGAATATACAAATCTTTCGCAGTCTGATTTTCTTTTCTCAAAAATGGCTGATATTAGTTTTGACTTGGATGAGGAAACTACAATAGTTGATGTAAAGGCTTGCGTGCAAAGTGTTTTTGAAGTAAACTCGGCTAAGATAACTAAAGATTTCTACACCGGATTTAAGAAAGAACATAATGCTTTTGCTGATTTTATCACAGGAATAGATGTCATTAATGATCGCCAATGGTATGCATCGGTTATGCTCAATCGCTTGATGTTTTGCTATTTTATACAGAAGAAAGGCTTTCTCAATAGCGATTTCGATTACTTGCGGAACAAGTTTAATTGGGTGCGTGAGCAAAGAGGTGAAAATAAGTTCTTTTCCACATTCTATAAAGGTTTTCTTTGCAGATTGTTTCATGGCGGACTGAATTCTCCAAAGCATTCCGATGATTTTGAAGATGTATATGGGCGCATTCCTTATCTTAATGGAGGTATGTTTGACGAGCACCAATTGGAAAAGCAATATGCAGAAGTCGATATAAGCGATGAGGCTTTTGACCGTTTATTTGATTTCTTCGATAAATGGCGATGGCATTTGGATACACGTATAACGGCATCAGGGAAAGATATTAATCCCGATGTTTTGGGATATATATTTGAGCAATATATCAATGACCGTGCACAAATGGGTGCTTACTACACCAAAGAAGATATAACGGAATATATAGGGAAGAATTGTATTATCCCATATCTTGTTGATGAAGTGTCAAAAACTTCATCAGCAAAAGATTTTAAGTCCGATGGGTACGTTTGGACTTATTTGAAGAATAGCGGTGATAAGTATATTTACGATGCCGTAAAGAAGGGATATACTGAGGACTTTGCACAAAAGTTACCTGAAAATATATCAATAGGTTTGGACACCACTCAATCGAATTTACTTGAGCGACGCAGTAATTGGAACGACAAAACGCCTGATGATTTTGCTTTGCCTACTGAAATATGGCGTGAAACCATTGAACGGTTGAAGCATTGCGATGAAGTACTTCGTAAAATTAAAGCCGGAGAGATTACTCATATCAATGATTTCATCACCTATAACTTGGATATACGCCAATTCGTTTATGATCTTATTGAAAACTCTACCGATCATCTGTTCGTAAGGCATTTTTATGCAGCATTACGAAAAATAACCATTCTTGATCCAACATGTGGTTCCGGAGCGTTTCTATTTGCTGCGATGAATATATTGGAACCTTTGTATCAAGTATGTATCGAACGCATGGAAGATTTCCATGAGAAGAATGATAATTTGTTCAAAGACGAATTAGGCGAAATAGAAAATAAATATCGCAGCAATATTCAATATTTTATTTATAAAAGTATCATCCTACACAATCTTTATGGTGTTGATATTATGGTGGAGGCCACAGAAATAGCCAAACTCCGATTATTTTTGAAGATGGTTGCAGTGGTTGACGTAGACAAGCATGCCGATAATTTAGGTTTGGATCCACTACCGGATATAGACTTCAACATACGTTGTGGTAACACGCTTGTAGGATATGCCACGGAAGAAGAATTGAATAATAGTTTGAATTTTGGTGATATGTTTGCCAAGCAAGAATTTGAAACAAAAGTTCGTGATGAAATGAATAAAGTGGCTAAGGCAAACGAGAGGTTTAAAGAGGTACAGTTTAATAGTAATGAAGATATTGCTGCATTTAAGGCTGCTAAAGCAGATTTAAATAATAGGTTATCCAAATTAAATGAGTTGCTGAATCACCATTTATATGGTAAAGAGCCTGACTTTGGCTATACTAAATGGTACACTAATACTAAGCCTTTTCATTGGTTAGCTGAATTTTATCAAATCATACATGATAATGGCGGTTTTGATGTGGTTATTGGTAATCCGCCATATGTGGAATATAGTAAAGTAAAAGAATTATATAGCATTAATATTAATCTCTTTTCAACTATAAAATGTGCCAATTTACATGCTTTTATAGCAGAAAGAAGTTTTTCTTTAGGAACTAATTCTTTAAAACTTGGACTCATAGTTCCATTACCGTCAATTAATACTGTAAGAATGGAATCTTTACAGAAAATTATAAAACCTATAAATTCACAAATTACTTGGATATCAGCTTTTGATGAAAGACCAAGTGGGTTATTTAATGGAGTAGATCAAAGATTAATTATTGAAATAATTTCTAAAACGAGATGCGATGAACATCAACTTTATTCTACTGGAATAAATCGCTGGCAATCTAAAGATAGAGATATTTTATTTTGTAAAATTGAGTATGTCAAACATGATATATATGTAATGCAATTAACTACGACAATTTTAAAATTAGAAGATAAAATAGAATTATCCATTTTAAACAAGTTTTACCAAAACAAGCCAATACTAAATGATAAGAATAAGAGCTTAGGAAACGATAGAATATTTTATAGATCAGCAGGAGGACGTTATTGGAAAGTATTTTTAAGTAAATCATTTGGCACTAATAATTCTAGCGAAAAAGAAGCAAGTTTTAATAATTATTCTTCATTTCAAATGATATCAGTTTTGAGTAGTGATGTTTTTTGGTGGTATTATTCTTCGCATTTTGACATGTTTAATCTTGGAGATTATCAAATATTTGGTTTCAGATTTAATTCAACTGATACATGGATTTTGAATAAATTGCATCAACTTGGTATTCAATACGAAGAATCTTTAAATGCTAATGCAATTGATAATTCTATACAAACTAATCATGGCATTGTTGTTCAAAAGCAATATTATATCAGATTATCTAAATCTATCATTAATAAAATTGATTGTGTTTTAGCTAAACATTATGGCCTTACGGATGAGGAGTTAGATTTTATCATTAATTATGATATTAAATATAGAATGGGAGATGAATTGAATTAATACATATAAAACTATGGGAACGATTGATATACATGAGAAACCATTTGGTGAAGAGACACTCACTAAATTGAATTTGTTTGAAGCCTATATTAAAGAATGGCTCCCTACATTTATTATGTCTGGATATAAAGACATTTACATCTTTGATTTCTTTGCCGGACCTGGATATGATAAAGCGGCAATTCCTGGAACCCCGATAAGAATATTAACACAGATAAAAAATGAGATAGGTAATATATTTATTAAGGGAACTAATATTCATATATGTTTTAATGAATATAATAAAAATAAATTTAATACATTAAAATGTTCGTGTGAAGAATATTGTAATAATAACAAAGAATTGAATCGGGCAAATATTCAAATAGAATATTATCAAATGGATTTTAAGGATTTATTCCCTCAAAAAATAAAAACTATTGATTCATATCCTTCGTTGGTTCTTCTTGATCAAAATGGTATAAAATTTTTATCTGATGAGTTCTTTATACCATTAGTAAATTCTCATTGTACAGATTTTTTATATTTCGTCGCTTCATCTTATATACGTAGATTTGGAGAAACAGATGAATTTAAAAAGAGTTTAAAGGGTATAGATTATGAATATATTAAAGAAAATCCTTATAAATATATACACAAATGTCTGTTAAATGAGTTGAAAGGAAGAATTCCATCAACGTCTAAAATAGCATTATATCCTTTTACTATTAAAAAAGGACAGAATATTTACGGCATAATTTTTGGATCAAGTCACATACGTGGTGTTGATAAATTTTTAAAAACTGCATGGTCTATAAATAAGACAAATGGGGAAGCTAATTTTGATATAGATTCAGATGAGGAGAAGTCTCAAGGAGATCTGTTTTTAGGCAAACAAATGACAAAGATTGAATCGTTTAGAAATGATTTACATAACAAAATAAAATTTGGAGAAATTAAAACGAATAAGGAAGCTTACATTTATACTTTGAGATGTGGTCTTTTATCGGTACAAGCTACAGATGAAGTAAAACAAATGAAAAAAAACAAAATAATAAATTACCAAGAAAAGTCCCCTTTGATAAATTATGAACAAGTTTATCAGAAGGGACGTATTGTTCAATTTGAATTATTAAAATGAGTACAAAAATAGAATGGACAGATAAAACATGGAATCCAATTACAGGATGTACAAAGATTTCTGCTGGGTGCGAACATTGTTATGCTGAAAACTTATCGAAAAGGTTAAAAGCAATGAATATGAAGAAATATATTAATGGTTTCAATCTTACATTGCATGATAAAGCCTTGGAAGAACCATTAAAATGGAAAAAGCCACAAAATATATTTGTATGTTCAATGAGTGATTTATTTCATAAAGATGTACCAGATTCATTTATTGATAAGGTTTTTGAAACAATTATTCAAACTCCACAGCATAAATATCAAATATTAACAAAGCGAGTTAAAAGGATGGCGTCATATTTTATGACTCACAAAGTACCTAACAATGTATGGATAGGGGCGACTGTAGAATCTAAATCTTCAAAAGATAGAATAGATATTTTACGAGAAATAGATGCTCCAATTAGATTTATTTCTTGTGAGCCTCTATTGGAGGATTTGGAAAATTTAAATCTTAAGGGTATTCATTGGGTTATCGTTGGTGGTGAAAGTGGGTCTCAAGCAAGACTAATGAAGGAAGAATGGGTGTTGAATATTAAGAAGCAAGCAGAGCATTACAACTGTGCATTTTTCTTTAAACAATGGGGCACTTGGGGACAGGATGGAGTTAAACGAAATAAACATATCAATGGAAAATTGTTGGAAGGTAAAATCATTCAACAAATGCCTAATATAGAATAATTGTTATGAGCAAATTAGAAGATTTATACAAGTCGATAAAGACCTTAAAGGAATTAGGATTACCGTTGAATGAAGAAACACTTCATGCGGTGGATAATTTGGAAGAAGAACTGATTAAAAACGAAATCATTCCTCGTCTATCGGATAGCATTGAGCCTATAATCACAAAGATAGAACGCCCTATAGTTTTGGTCGTTGATTATATTCCGAATGAAGAGCTGAGTGTACGGCTTACCCGTAAACGCGTAATCACGGATGAAACCGAAACGAAACAATATTCTTTAGTGCCGAAAGTGGCCGAGAAGAAAACGGATCGCAAAATAACATCATCACCGAAATCTCCTAAAACACGTTTAGCTGTGACATATCCTGACGGACGACGAGTGGAGCACAGGTATGCATACGAAACGTTTCTTGATGTGATTGAGCATGCCGGAGTAGGCAATGTGGCGGCATTAAATATAAAATGGGTAGGTCTTTCGTTGGTTTCAAAAACGAAAGATGACTACTATAACCAACATGAAATAAGTGGTGGATGGTTGGTTGTTACTCATTCATCCACGAATCAAAAGAAAGTTCAGCTTGAAGAAATATCTCAAAAGCTGCATTTAGGACTCAAAGTGGAAATAATGTAATATATAAAGAAAATGAAGGGAGGCAGATTTTGAGCGAAAGTCAAAATATAGAATATAAAGAGAGCTGGCGTGATGAATATCTGAAATGGATATGTGGTTTTGCTAATGCTCAGGGTGGAATATTGTATATCGGAGTACGAGACAATGGTGAAGTATGTGGCATCAATGATGCTAAGAAACTTATGGAAGACATTCCTAATAAGGTACGTGATCTTATGGGAATATTAGTTGATGTAAATCTTAAAGAAAAAGATGAAAAAGAGTATTTGGAAATAATTACAGATGCGTATCCTTATCCTATCAGTTATAAAGGACTATATCATATGCGAAGTGGAAG
>JGI20214J51088_10001550_pt1 | contig 15669 bp, 18 predicted proteins | sample WetSurMetagenome_FD_51088 | JGI IMG/M metagenome (IMG submission 51088) | reverse complement strand
AATTCATGAGCGCATTACAACGACGCTCGCAACATGGGGACAAAGAGGACTGGATAACCTCCAAATGTTAACTGCAAGGCTAGCTAGCTAAACACATACAAGCCTTCAAAGAGCATGACAACTTCAGAGTTTATCTGCATCTGAACATTGCGGGATTCGTTGTCAGAAAAGCCCAGCGATTGGGGCGTCACTGTGAAGACCTCCCTTACGTCCGTCTTCTTGAGAAGGTGGGTGTCTTTGGTGATCCAGTAGCAAATGTCCAGGGTCATGTTGCGGAATAAATCACTGTAGTTCATGCTCTGTATGGGCAGAAGTGAGTTCATATCTGCAGAGAGTTGATCGGCCATATCGCCTATCTTATTCACCGCCAGGACCTTATAGCAGTCATCTCCCTCGACATCTTCCGAGCCGACGAGAGTGAGGCGGGACTGATTGAACATCTCAAGCTGCTCATTCATTGTGTTCTGCGTTGACCAGGATTCGGCCACGCCTGGCATCTTCATAACCGTCCAGTTCCCATCAACCTTGAGATAGAGGGTGTCGTTGATGAGATACTCATCTATTGCAATGGCGCTTGTGTTTTCCTGATCGCCCTTTGCATAAGTGAGGGAGGCCAGGGACAACTTGAGGGCTCTCTCGGTCATGTTGGCAGTGCCGTATCCGATTGAGCGCGTGCAAAGCTTCTGGGTCTCATTGGTGGTGAGATTTTCCAGATCTATATTCTGTTTCATATCCATGGTAAAACTGTAGGATCTGAGGTTCGCAGAAGAATCAATTACCAGAGATCGCAATGCTGCGGCCATCGACTCATCAAAAGCAGTATTATTCATCTGGCCGAATGATCCAGAACTGCAAAGCAGCAGGACCAGCGTCAAAAGCATTAGAGATTTCATGGCGAGACTGATGGACGAGAAGGCGTAAATATTTTTTGCTATTTTACTTATTTAGATAAATCCATCAGATTAATGTATATTGAATAAGCAAGACATTTCCTGAAGGCAAAAAAGGAAGATAAGGATGGAAGACGATGGGACGCGGGCCAGAGAAATCACCCAATACCTCTATGAGAATGCAGCAATAGGAATCTATAGAGCATCAGCAGCAGGTGGATTTGATTTTACCAATCCTGCCATTGCCAGCATCCTGGGATATGCTTCTCCGGAGGATCTGAAAAATTGCATCGCTGACATCGACCGCCAGCTTTTTGTCGATCCATCCTGCCGGAAGGAGTTTCATCGTCTTCTGAAGGAGAAGGGTTGCGTAAGGAACTTTGAGGCAGAGCTATTTCGCAAGGACGGAAAAAAGGTCTGGGTTTGCATGCAGGCCGATGCAATGGTGGATACAAAAGACGTTTCGAACAGTCCCGTTTTGTCCTATCAGGGATTTCTGATCGATATCACTGGACATAAGAATGTCGAAGAGGCTCTGAAAAAGTCGCAGGAAAAATATCAAACCCTTGTGGAAAACTTAAACGAGGTCATATTTACGCTCGACAGCAACGGACATATAATTTACATAAGTCCGGTGCTGCAGCAGCTGCTGGGATATGCTCCAGAAGATGTAATTGGGGCATCCTTTACGAAATTTGTCCATCCTGAGGACCTTTCAGGCCTGATGGACAGTTTTGAGAAAACAATGCAAGGCGCGCTTGAGCCTTACGAATTTCGCATTCTGGACAGATGCAATCGATACAGATATGTCAGAACCTTCAGCAGAGTCGAGGCTGATGAACTGGGCAGGACGTTGGGAATAACCGGGATTTTGTCCGATATCACTTTGCAGAGGCAAAAAGATGATGCTAAACAGGAATCAGAGAGCAAAATGGCGGCAATTATCGAGTTTCTTCCTGATGCAACTTTTGTCATCGATCTGCAGGGCAAGGTGATCGCCTGGAACCGGGCTATGGAGGAGATGACCGGAGTCAACAAGAAGGATATGATCGGCCAGGGAGATCATGCGTATGCCATTCCGTTTTATGGAGAAAGGCGGCGGCAGTTGCTGGATCTATTGGACAAGGATGATGCAGAAATCGCATCAAACTATCAATATGTGCAACGTAAGGGCAGCACACTCTGCGCAGAAATATTTACGCCCGCATTGTTTGGAGGGCGAGGGGCGCACGTATGGGCTACGGGAGCGCCGCTTTTCGATGCCAAAGGAAATCGCCTGGGTTCAATAGAGTCCATTCGCGATATCACCGATATCAAGAGGGCAAAGGAAGAGTTGCAGGAATCCAAGGACTACCTGGAAAAGATTATTAATTCCATCGGCGATCCATTATTCGTCAAAGATCGGCTGCATCAATTCGTCTTGGTTAATAAGGCATTTTGCGCATTATCGGGCCGCAGCCGGGAGGAACTGCTCGGAAAGCTGGACTATGATTTCTTTCCGTCTGAGCAGGTGGCAGTATTCCTGGAAAAGGATGAGAATGTCTTTGAAACCGGAAAAGAGAATGTCAACGAGGAGAAAATTGCTGATTCTCAAGGAGAGAATCGCACCGCAATAACCAAGAAGACACTGTACGAGGACAATTGCGGCAACAAGTTCATTGTGGGCATCATCCGGGATATAACCGAGCGCAAGTGGGCGGAGGAGGTGCTGCAAAAGACCAACCAGCAACTCACCCAGTCGATTGTGAGAACCAATGAATTGGCAACCCTTGCCAGAGAGGCCAATGCCGCCAAGAGCGAATTTCTGGCCAACATGAGCCATGAGATCCGCACGCCTCTGAACGGAGTCATAGGCATGACGGGATTGCTCCTGGACACTGACCTGGATAGCGAGCAACGGGAATACGTCCAGACAATAAACAGCAGCGGCGAAGCGCTCCTTGGGTTGATCAATGATATTTTGGATTTCTCCAAGATTGAAGCCCGCAAGCTGGAGATGGTTATGCAGGACTTCAACCTGGCTGAGGTGCTCAAGTACACCACCGATCTCCTCACCCGCAGCGCCCAGGAAAAGGGATTGGAGGTAACCTGCCGGGTACAGTCGACTGTGCCCATGATTCTGAGGGGCGACGCTGGCCGGCTCCGCCAGATTCTGGCGAACCTTGGTGGCAATGCCGTGAAGTTCACCAACCGGGGTGAGGTGCAGATTCAGGTCAGCGTCGTGATGGAAACAGAGACTAGCATACTGCTCCGGTTCGCGGTCATCGATACCGGCATCGGCATCCCGGCGGACCGCCTGCCGGCTCTCTTCACGCCTTTCACCCAGGCGGACGGCTCCACCACACGCAAATACGGTGGTACCGGCCTGGGCCTGGCCATATCCAGGCAGCTGGCCCAGATGATGGGCGGCGATATCGGAGCGGAGAGCGCTGAGGGAATAGGATCGACATTCTGGTTCACGGCAAGATTTGAGAAGACCGCCAGGAGCGCACAGTCAACAGTCTCGCCGAGCCTTGCCGGCCTGAGGTCTACAGGTCCCGTTGGAGCACTTCCAGGAAAGGTTCGCGTCCTTCTTGCAGAGGACAATCTTGTAAACCAGAGGGTAGCCCTGGCCATGCTGAGGAAGCTCGGCTACCGGACGGATGTGGTTGCCAATGGCCGGGATGCGATAAAGGCTCTGAAGAATTTCTCTTATGATCTGGTGCTGATGGACTGCCAGATGCCTGTGATGGACGGTTTCGAGGCCACCCGGGCCATTCGGGAGAAAGAGGCGGATATGAAAAGCGAGGCTGTGCCCATCATTGCACTCACTGCATCAGCCATGCAGGCGGACAGGGAGAGGTGCCTTCAGGCTGGAATGAACGATTTCATCGCCAAGCCAGTTCAGCCGAAAGAGCTGGCAGAGATCCTGGCCAGATGGCTGGACATGTCTCGCAACGATTCTGAAGCGGGAAATGCGAGATAACCTGATTTATTCACCACAAAAGAAGGCAGAAATCAGCTTGAAACGGAAAGCGCAGGAGCGCAGCAAATTAAAAGTTTGAGCTAAAGGGACAGAGAAGACCCGTCCCTTTCATGGGATGAATCGCGCCCATTTGCATCAAACGCTATAAATTGCCGGGTTCCGCTTTCGTGCGACGGCGACCGGGATGCCGTATGCCTGCCGAAGGACTCCGACGCTGTTATTTCGCTGCCGCTGCTTGCCTGCGGATGATGCCGGTACCGGGTTAGGCTACTTTATGCTACTTTCTGAGAGGCGTCTGGGGCAGGATTTTTTGGCCAAGACCATCTATGCACAGAGATGCGATGGTGGAATGGTCCACAAAGAACAGCTTTGTCCCATCCTCGATGGTTAGCCATTTCGATTCGACCTCCGAGATTTTGCCTGTGAATGCTTTTCCATCCAGGGTGTTAACAGTGATTGTTTTTCCAATGAGCAGATACTTGCTGACCAGGGCTTGCGTTTCCATAATTTTCTCCCTCCGAGAAATAGTAATAGTGATGTGAAACAAATATATCATTCTTTGCTAAAGTCATGCCTTTCCGGACCCCTCCGCAACCTTTTCGGCGGAGGAACAACTGGCCCCGAGGAATGAAGCAGGCTTTCTCCGCCTCTTTACCCCAACGCTATATGCATGGAGCACCGTGTTCTTTATTATTTTTAAAACCTATAAACTACGATCTATGCAGCCCACTGGACAGGTGTTTATGGAGATGACCCGATATGACAATCTTTCTCGCGCAGATCAGTTTCGGGGCATTCCAGCTCCAACCCTTGAGAAGGCAGCTCCAGAGGATACCAGTTTCATTTCGCTGCCACAGCCAGCGGAAATATCGACCCCGCCACTGGAACTTCGTTCTGCCATGCAATCTCGCAGGTCCATCAGAAAGTATTCCGGCGATCCTCTTACCTTGCAGGAACTCGCTTATCTTCTCTGGTGTACCCAGGGGATTGTACAGCGGCACGAACCATATGCCACATTTCGTAATGTTCCGTCCGCAGGAGGCCGTCATGCCTTTGAAACCTATTTGCTGGTTAATCGAGTTAGCGGCATCGATCCGGGCATCTATCGTTATTTGGCATTCTCTCACCGTATGATGCCAGTCGAGATTGGATCAGGTGTGGCAGATAAGGTCATGGGAGCCTCTCTCGGGCAGGCTATGGTAAAAGAATCCGCTGTCGCATTCATCTGGTCCTGTGTCATCTATCGCATGGCATGGAGGTATAGCGAACGTGCCTACAGGCTAGTTCACCTCGATGCCGGCCATGTATGCCAGAACCTCTATCTTGCGGCGGAACAGATCAATTGCGGCGCGTGTGCTATTGGAGCCTTCGATGATGAGCTTATGGCCGGATTGCTGGGGATAAATGGTGTAGATGAGTTCGTCATCTACTGTGCAACAGTTGGAAGGAAGATGTAGAAGCCAATCCACACAGGATTTCAGCCCATCATCTTTTTGATATCCTCATCCGGCGTGCTGATCAGCCTGACATCGTACCTGTCCACCAGTATCTTGAGCATATCCTCGTTGATCCAGCCGGGCAGAATAGGACCCAGATAAATGCCCTTTATTCCCAGGGCCAGCAGAGACCAGAGAATGGCCACTGCCTTCTGCTCCATCCAGCTTATCACCAGCGTGAGCGGCAGCTCGTTTACTCCCACGCCGAACAGCCCGGCGAGAGCGGTCGCCACATCCAGAGCAACGATGGCATCATTGCACTGGCCGAGATCGATAAGACGGGGAATGCCCTCGATCTCTCCCAGGTCCAGGTCGTTGAAGCGGAACTTGCCGCAGGCCAGGGTGAGAACCACGGTATCCCTGGGCAGCTTCTGTACGAACTCCCGGTAGTAGTCCGACCTTTTCAGAGGCGCGTCGCATCCGCCCACAAGGAAGAATCTCCTGATCTTTCCCGCCTCGACCAGCTGCTTGATCTTCGGGGCGAGGCCCAGCAGCACTGAAGCGGAAAAGCCCGTGGTAAGCACATACTCGCCGGGCGCATCAGGAAGCTCGGGTAGAGATCGGGCCTTGGCTATCACCTCAGAGTAGTCGTGGCCTTCGATGTGCTTTACCCCGGGCAGGTGAACCGGCCCACCGGTGAACATGCGATCTCTGTACTCCTCTTTGGGGATCAAAAAGCAGTTGGAGGTTCCCAGAAGGGCCATCTGGTACTGGGCGAAGAGCTTCTTCTGGTCAAACCAGGCTTTGCCCAGGTTTCCTGACAGATTTTTGTACTTGCGAAGGCCTGGATAGCCATGCGCAGGCAGCATCTCTGAGTGGGTGTAGACGAAGACGTCAGTTCCTTCCACCTGGGCGAGGAGCCTGTCCAGAGCATGCAGATCGTGGCCGGTGACCAGGATGCCGTGGCCCTTGACCGTGCCAGTCTGAACCCTGGCGGGTGTGGGCTCTCCGAAGGCATCGATATGGGCCTTCTTGAGAAGCTGCATGGTCTTGATGTTCATCCTCCCCGCTTCCACCGCCAGGTTCAGAAACTCCTGGGGATCGAAGTTCACATTGGTAAGGGTCGAGAAGAAGCCCCGCTCGATGAAGGCATCAACCTCAGGATCGGTGTAGCCCAGCTCCCTGGCATGATAGAGATAGGCGCTGATGCCTTTGATCGCAAAGAGCAGGTTGTCCTGCAAACGGGCGACGGTCGCTTCCTTTCCACAGACTCCTCTGACGGTGCAGCCGGTGCCTCCCGCTGTCTGGGAGCACTGGTAGCAGAACATATCGGGCTTTTCAATTGCTGCCATTTCTTATTTCCTCCAGCTTCTTTCAATTTGCATTCACTTTGTCACTTTTATGGAACCAGTCACTATGGTATAAATAGGATACCAAAGTATTTAGCCTAGAGCGTTTCTACAAAGATACCATGCAGGAAGGATGCACTGTAAACCAGACCGTAAGGTACATAGCCCGAAAATGGACGCTGCTCATTCTCCTGGAGCTTTACAAGGGCCAGGGGCACACCAGGCGCTTCTCTGAGCTGAAGAGCTGCCTCTTCGGCATCACCCAGAAGGTGCTATCGGCTCGGTTGCAGGAGCTGGAGAAGGAGGGCCTCGTGGTGAACAGAGTGGACAGCACCACCTTTCCTGTGAAGAGCGAGTACACCCTCACAGAGAGCGGCCTGGAGATCATCGAGATCATTAAGGATATGAAGAGATGGGCTCTGAAATGGAAGGTCTCCAACATTGAATGCGGCAGCCAGGACTGCTGCCAGTGCGTGCTATGAAGAAAGAATGTGCAAAGGCTTCGATCATCTCCGCCCGGCCTGCTCTTGCCCTCCTGATGATGGCAGGATTCCCAGCTGCCCCATCAGTCCCAGTAAATTGGCCTCGCCCCATAGCTCTGCAATACTGCCGTTCTCAATGCGAAAGATCTCGATGCCGGTCATGGTTATGCTCCTCTCGGTCGCTGTCAGGCCCATGAAATCGCCCCGGTGGATTCCCCGAGCTGTAAACCGGGCGGCAACCCGATCCCCTTCCGCGACCATGTCTTCGACAGTCACATCGAGGTGCTCAAAAGCAGCCCGGCAGGCTGAGATCACCTCGATTATTCCCTGAACGCCAGGCGAGCAGGGAAGCGGTACGTGCAGAGCGAAGTCATTCGCCAGCAGCTCACGGGCCGCCCTCAGGTCACCCCTGGAGGGACCGACCTCAAAGAAACGGCGTACCAGGGCTTTGTTCTCATTCTCATCTACTGCATCTGCGGACATGAAAGCCACCACCTACAGCATCCTGGTGGCCTCTTTGGGCCGGGGGGTCTTTATCACCAGTATTCGCAGGGGCTTATCGCTCTCGTTGATCCAGCGGTGGGCAATCCTGGCAGGGCTCTCGATCAATGTATCCGCATCAGCCTGCGCCCGCTCCTCACCTATCTCCACCACGCCCCTGCCTTGCAGAACATAGAAGACCACATCTACCGGGGTAATGTGCTTTTTCAGGGCTTCTCCCGGCTGCAGGGTGATATGCACCACCTGGGCATTCTCCGTATCGCTGAGGCTTCGGGCATCCACTCCGTGCGGATTGGGCTTGCTGGCCACATCTTTTATCTGAACTGCTTTCATCTCAATCATGCTCCATTAGATTATCGCGATATTAATCATATAAACAGAAATGTAGAAATAAGCAAGAGTTTCCAAGAGTATACCAACTTAGCGCAGCCATTCTACAACCTTTGATCCGTACTTATTCAGGAGCCTTATCGGCCGGATCAGGCCATAAAACGCAAAGAGATAATTTGGAAGGCCAATGCATGCTAAATCTTCCTCTGTCGGCAGAGTAGCTCTGTAAATATAGTACCGAAGTTTATCCAGATCCCTCTCCCTGCATCGAATGTAAAACCGCTCCGTATGGGTGTCTGTAGGCGAGAATTGGTCAAAGAGCCTATTCTTGACCTCTAGAGCAAGACGGGAGACGGATTCATCGGCGGACTGTGAATGGATTTCGGACACATCCGTTCCAAGCAGATCTCTGGTCAAAGATACGGCAAGAATAGTAGCCCGGAGAATTCCAAGGGACCTGGCTCTTTCGAGCGTTTCTTGCCAGTCCAATCTCAATTGGCATATCCTGGCTATATCGCAAACCCATGACAATCTGCTCCAGTAGTGCCTGGCTCCATGCTCTGACAGCACCAGCAAAACATCTTCTCGCGATAATGTCGGTATCTTTTGGCCGAATGCATTGATGGTCTCTGCTCTTTCAAATAGATCGGGTACGCTAAGACCAAAGGAGTATATTTTTGGGGCAATTTGCCAGTGAACCTCCAAAAGAATACCAAGTTTCGTGTTTAGAAATTGGATATGGTGCTGCGACTTGAGGATTGCGGCTTTCCCCGGCGCTCTTAGCCGATCTATCATCATGTAGTCGTTCTCAAGCAATGCCTCTTTGGCGAGAGAGAGGTCTTCTTTGCGTATCAGCAAATCGAGATCATCAAACTGGCGGTAAGATACATTTCCATATACTTGCAACGCAAGAACCGGTCCTTTGAATGGTATAGCAGAAACTGGCAGGAATGAAAGAATTCTTTTCAGCTCGCCGGCAAGTCTCAGGTTATGCAGGGCGTTGGAATCGTGCTGCTCTTTTAGAGCTGCTGGCATTTGATGAGATCTCAAAGCTCGAAAAAGTTGCGGAACCACCCTATGCCGGTAGGCACTCTCCAGTAACGGATCCCATTTGAGGCTGGAATCGACCTCTAATTCCGAATTTTGTTGAAAGATGGATCTCAGGCAGTCCAAAAGGAACTGGTTTTCATGGCTATATTGGCTCAATTTCCGTTTCCACCTTCCTCAGCTGCATTAGGCATGCAGCACATTTGCTCGAGAGCTTTTTGCTTATTAACCTGATGCAGCTTTCGAGATGCGTCTGCACAGCGCTCATAGTCATTCCAAAATATAAATAGGCTTAAAATGGCAGTCACTGCTTCCCAGAATGATCTTTCCATTCCGCTCTATCCAGGCATGAGCTGCAAATCCATTGCAGGAGCTTACACCTATCAGGAGAGATGAATCATAGCCGTTCATGGCCAAGAGTATCTTAGCAGCCAGAGCTCTGGTCAGGCATGAAGCAGATATCACATATTTGCTGGCCATCTCCACCGATTGAATTATATCGTCTACAGATAGCGTGCCTTTCTTCTTCCTTGCCTTCATTTTGGATACCATTCTCTGTAATGACGGGTAGGGAAGGAGCCAGAGACAGATTCTCATCGCCCAGAGCGCTGCCAGTGCAGCAAGCAAGCTATTCTTTCTCTCACCCGGCAGCCTCATGAATTTAATTAGCAATAATGAACTCATAAATGAACTCATAAGATCCTTAATCTCGTGTTCCAGTTACCAGCATTATATGATCGATAATGACATATATAGCTTATAGACATTTTACCGATCACGGTGGCATTCAAATGGATAAAGCTTTATCAGGTCGATTCGCGAAGATTTGTGATAATCTGGTTTTTTGCGTGCTTGACGACCGAGATGTAATTTTAAATCTGAACAATGGAATATATTATGGACTAGATCCCGTTGGCTCTTTCATATGGAATCTAATTCAAAGTCCAAAGGAATTAATCGAAATAAGAGATTCAATTCTGGATGAGTATGATGTCGATGAAGAGAGGTGCAAACAAGATCTATTGGAGCTGCTAAACGACCTTGCCGAAAAAGGGCTTGTTGAAATCAATTATGGAAGGGATACATAGCTTCCAGGATATCCTGCATAAGATTAAGGCAAATCAACATATTTCAATAAGGCCGCCACCAATTTCTTCGAACTTGCTGATCTTTATCAATTCAGTGGTTTCCTTTTGCATTTCGGTCATTAAATCCCTAAGATTTCCACCCAGTTTGAGACAACTTTGCATGAATGAGGCAAACGCTTCCTTTTGAGGTATTTTTTGCACATAGAGCCTTTGCCAACAATCTATCGCCATTTTGCTCCAGCCCCTATTTTGATAGATTATCTTCTTGGTAACCATCAAACTATCCTCTAGTCGCACATTTTCACATCCATTCAGCCCGATCCTTGGCTCAAAATATGTGATCTCCACTGCAGCGGATGACCAATCCACATAAGGAAGCAGACTATTGTGAATTGATAGTTCGGTCATATTATTGTTGCATTTCCATAGATGGCGAGGGCTATTGGCATTCAGGATGCCCACCAATTTATTGATTTTGTCGGTTGAATCCAGGACTCTGAAAGATCGAATATAAGCTGCTTCAGTAATCTCTTCCCATCCATTCATTACTATACTCGCGAATCGTGTTCTATGATCATGACCCTGAAACCGACGCTTATAAACGGAGCTGCAATAGTTAATCGGCAACTCAATTCGGAATTCACGAGCGAATGCGAGCAATTTCAAAGCCATAAGCTCCGACTCGAATACAGAAATACTTGGATCATGGACGAAGTGGTAGTTGCGTTTGCATAGAGCCCGGTAATTGTTCTCGCTTGCATGCAATTGGTGAAGATTAAGAAAGTCAACACCCATCCGCTCCATTTTGGCCAGCAGGTTCTTGACCCGCTCAAAATCCTCTGGTATCGCCGGGATTTCAACGGTAACTGTTGGTATATGCTTCTTCATTAGATATATCGGGCTCAGATCGTATCCTCTGGCGCTCAAATCCAGGCGAATCTCATTTAGGCCAGCTTGCCCTAATTCTTCCAGAGAATCCCGATCTGCCAGGTCACCATTTGTATATACCCATAAATATATAGAATCCCCAAATTCCCTTCGGATTTCCTTAATATGAGCCAGCAATCGATCGAGAACCAGCAGTGGCTCTCCGCCAGAAAAACCCACTCCTTTGATCTGGAAGGTCTTCAGGAAAAAAATATGCTCGGATGGGCTTTTAAAGAAGATTCCGTCTGTCTGGGGCTCACTCTCGGCCATGATTGAGCGATCTTGCGGACAATAGAAACAATTCCTATTGCATAAACGATTGATAAAATTGCACCCCCAGCCACCATTTCCGCAAATGGAGCAGCCAGGAGATAAGTCTCCGCAATGCAGTTTGCTCCCTTTGAAGCTATATGCGATCCAGCCAGAGAGATCTCTCAATAGTCCTTCTCTCTGCTCATTTGCCGCCCGGGCTTCATCCTCAGAAAACCATGGAATATCTTTATAAATCCATCCCACTTGGCGATGAATGCTTTCCATCCGTCTGGCTCTCATTACCTTGTCCATTTCAGAACCTCAATATTGAACTCTCAGAGGAAAGGTCGATTCTTCCTCAATTGCGACTATTGATTCGGCTAGCCTGGCAATATCATGCGACCTGATTATGTGATATATTGGGATCTTTTTAGCAATGATAGCACATTGCATGAAGTGCTGGCTTGCGTTTACTCTCGCCCTAAGGGCTCCCATAGAAAAAGTTGACCGAACGAGCTCCATCATCGCTTCATGCCTGCTAAATGATTCTATCTGCAGCTTTTCTCCTTTTTTCAAGAAATAAATGGCATCCAACGGCAATGGCTCGATACAGCAGCCTCTCTTGGGCTGCGCTGCTCTTTTCTCTTCGTTAGGGTCAACTTTCGGCATTACCTCAGAGTCATATCCGGTCGACAGGGCAGAATCCTGGAAAAGACTCAATCTGCAGGCCGCGGGGAATACCCTAATCTCGTCTTCAGAAGCTCTGATCGCAACCAGATCATCTGCTAGTAGCGAATAGCGATTACAAAGCGCAGCTGCAATGGTAGATTTGCCGCTCCCGGACGGACCGAGAAAAACCTTCGCCCTATTATTAATTGATACAGCGCTGCCATGCAATACAAGAAACCCCCTTTGATGGAGAAGTATGCTCAGACCTAATCCGAGCAGGATCCGGCCAATAAAATTTTCACCGGCTCCTGAGGCGGGATCCACAATTATCTCTCTTCCATCTCGAATGAGAAATGCCCCTGCATTTGCAATGAACCTGTAAGCCACTCTCTCCGTTGTCCAAGAACCATCAGAAAAAAAAGCATCTTTAGGCGGCGTTACATGGATTCGCCTTCTGCAGATGAAGACATCAGGTTTGCTAAAGCCGCCTGAAAAATCATTAAGCGGAAATTCCGATTGAATATTCAGACCATATGCACTATATGAATACACTACTATATATAATTCACCTACTAATCGCTAGATCTCCTGATATAACAATATAAAAGATGATTGTTGGCTTCTCTTCGCCCAGCTAACGCTGTGATTGAAGGCATGCCGCGCAGATAGCTGTAATGCGGACTACCTCTGTGGTGCCGATGGCGTTGGTGGCTGAAATGGTCCCTGCTCTGTAATCACTTCTACGGGGCCGTAAACGACTGTATACGGTTTGCTATATGGCTTTTTTAATTTTCGCAGGGTAGTGCTATTTTCCATAAAATCCACTCAAGACGCATACTGAGAATCCTTTACATATAAATATTTCGAATTAGGAGATTTTATGTACAGTCCCGAATGTTTGGCTTTTATTAGATCGCACACAATTGGATTTTTGCAGGGGAGAGGTCACCCAAGGCGCTTCCCGGAGCGGAAGAACTGCCTTTTCGGCATAAACAAGAAGCTGCCTTCAGCATATTTGCAGGTTCTTGAGAAGGAAGTCCTCTTGGAGAGCAGAGTATACTCCTCCCCATTTTCCGCAACTGGCGAATAGAAAACCTTTGGGGTTCTCCGCTCATCTCCAGATTAGCGTCGTCTGACAGGATACGGCTTTCTGGGAGCCGATTTGCGATAGCTATCCTGTCTGGAGCCTCTTGCCGCAGTCCTGGATCGATAGGAATTGGCCGGCTCGGCTGCTGCGCCCGTTGCCATCTTTGCCGCTTCGGAATGGTACTGATGATCCATGACCTCCGCCCTGGTGCGTGTCAGCCGCTCAATTCTGCGCAGGATATTGCGTTCATCTGCGGCACAGAACGAATACGCTTTGCCATCCGCCCCGGCGCGCCCAGTTCGACCGATGCGATGGACATAGCATTCCGGTTCGCTCGGCAGATCATAGTTGATCACGTGAGAAATGTCATCAACATCAATTCCCCTGGCTGCGATATCTGTGGCTACGAGCACCCGCAGGCGACCCGATTTGAAATCATGCATGGCTTTAGTCCTCTGGTTTTGCGACTTGTTGCCATGAATAGCATCTGCATTGATCCTGCTCTTTCTCAGCGACTCGGCAATCTTATCTGCCCGGTGCTTGGTTTTGGAGAAGATCAGGACGCGCTGCATGTCCTCATCCCTGATGAGCTTCTGCAATAGCATCTGCTTATTGTCCTGATCCACGAAAAATACACTCTGCGTGATGCACTCGAGTGTGCTGGCCTGGGGTGCGGCCTCTATGTGTACCGGATCGGTGAGTAGCTTTTCTGCAAATTCGCCAGTCTCGCGGGTGACTGTGGCTGAGAAGAAAAGCGATTGATGCTTTTGGGGGAGTGCTGCAACTATCCTGCGCATGTCTTTGATGAAACCCATGTCAAGCATCCTATCGATCTCATCCAGGACGAAAAACTCCACGCCTTTCAGCATAATATAACCCTGATTCATCAGGTCGAGAAGCCTGCCTGGTGTGGCAACCAGGACATCGACACCTGTTGAGAGCATCTTGACCTGAGGCCCCTGTCGCACTCCACCGAATATAGCTGTATGACGGAAGCGGAGGAATTGGCCGTATGTGGCAAAGCTCTGGTCGATCTGTGCCGCCAGCTCCCTTGTAGGTGCAATTACGAGAGCGCGCGGAACTCCGGGCCGGGCAGCTTTGTGCTCTTCCGATATCTTCTGCAATATGGGCAGCACGAATGCTGCGGTCTTGCCTGTGCCTGTCTGAGCGATGCCCATCAGGTCTTTTCCATTTAAAAGATGGGGTATGGCCAGGGTCTGAATGGGTGTCGGTGCGGTGTATCCTTCCTTGGCCAGTGCTCGGCAAAGCGGATCTATGATATTCAAATTTCCAAATGACATTCTTGCCTCTAAATATTTCTAAGTCCTGATCTTCGATTTGGTTGAAGTCCTTTGATGCTGATCCGAAAAGAAACTGGTTGAATAGCATCCTAATGCAAAGATATACGTCAACCGGTTGCAGAGGCACTTGGGAAAGAATGCTACTTCGTTAAAACGAGATGAAGATAATATTATAATCAAATCCTTTTAATGTCGCTTTGACTGATCAGCAGGCATTTAGCCTGTTCATACAGCAAGCATTCCTGGGAATATGCAGGCTCGGATCCATTTATGCGGAAAGATAATTCGATGCCACGTCCTGTGCATGAAGGTGACATGCATGCCATCTCTCCCGGATCGATATTCAAGCCGTCTCTGCCATTTCCAAATCTCATTTATTCTAGTATCCTTTTTTAATCGATTTCCTAAATCGATTGTGTGCTCTCAAAAAACATCTCAACAGATTTATTGAATCAATGCAAATGAAGCCTGTTAGCGACGTGCACAACGGTCTATATACCTGTCGGTCAAGCCCCAACGATTTATTTATCTATGCTCGCATTGCCACCATCGTTTTCTTCCACGAGGGATCATGCGGGGTACCTCGTTCTTGTAGGCCAGATATGCCTGGCCGAACTGGAAGACCAGCCTGCTCTCCCAGTGAAAAGAGCCCAGGAAGAGGTAGATTGTGATCAGTAGATAGACTGCCAGCAGATTTTCGGTCATGAATGGCGTGAGCCATATGAGCAGAAATCCGGAGAGAAGAAAAGGATCACGAATGCGGCAGTAAATGCCCCGGGCGGCCAGCGCGAATGAATCCGGGCTCTGCGGTCCGGCAAGCTGGGCGCGGATCAGGAATCTGTGCGGCGCATCTAGAAAAGCCCGCAGAGAGACAATGCCCACCACGATCTGTGCGCAGACAAAGAGCCAAAACCAGGGTGCAGGAATCACATAAAGTACCCGCCCCGGAAAGATCGCCAGCAGCGCAGCCAGAGGCAGCACAGTGACGGCGGAGATCAGGCTGAAAAAGATCGGATACCAGGGGTCCACCCGGTCTCCAAAGCGCATTCTTGCCGTCCTCTTGGCAGTAAGGCTTGCCAGGAAGCTGTGCAGGGCGGCAAATCCGATAAAATAGAAAACCGGATAGAGAGCATCGTATTGCATAGCCTGATCCTACTGGAGACAACCTTTGTAGCTTTCTCTCATCCTCCGGGAAAACGGGAAAAATGAGGCCGCTTCCCTACTCGGCCTCTCCCTCTTCCACCGGCTCGCGTGGGGCAAGAAGCAGCTCATTAAAGAGCAGTATCTCAATCACCTGGGCCACATAGCGCCTCTGCTGATACCTCTGAATATCCTGATTCATCTT
>JGI20214J51088_10001549_pt1 | contig 15670 bp, 14 predicted proteins | sample WetSurMetagenome_FD_51088 | JGI IMG/M metagenome (IMG submission 51088) | reverse complement strand
CTACCGAAAACTTCTATCGGCAACTGCTCAATACCCACCTAAGAGCATAAATACTATTCTTAATAGCTCAATTTGGCTACAGTTGCAAGAACCTTCAATTCTTTGTTCTAATTTACCCGGAATTGCTTTTCAATAATAATACTATGAAAGCTGAATTACCTCTCTATTGCCCATTTATTAAAGAACCAACAACTCTGAAGAGAAATTCGTCTATAAGAGAAACTTTTTTAGTTGAAGGTACACTGATTTTGCAGATTCCTCTGGCTTTTTCTCTAAAGACAGATATTGCTAGTGTAAAAGCAATTACCGAAGAGGTAAATGAGGTAGAGGTCGAATTAAAACTGTATTTTACGGCTAATTTCTTAGACCTTCAACATACTAGTGATAGTAATTCTTAAAAGGGCTATGGACTAATTATTTACTCTATTCGCGAGGAAGAGACTAGTTTGGCATCAGCAGTATTGGGTAGGAAAATCGTTCTAACCGCATCCGCTACAGAAATGAGCGACTTTTTTAACAATCCATTCATCGCGTTCGCAGGAGGCTTTGGAAAAGGTCCCATCCCACTATCATATGTTAGAAAAACACTCTATCCAGCCACTGAACGCAAACCCGACGGGCAAGCAAAGTTCGCACCATACGGACTAAGAAAAGTGGAATCCATGCTTCTGCAAAATGGCTTTTCTCAACATGACATAGCAGTTGTCCACCCTGATGACCTGCAGAACTTCATCGGTCCAGAAACCAAAGTTGTAGGCATATCCAGCATGGATCCAACAGGAATGGGCTACGTCAGCAAAACATACTCCTCAATCGTCGGCGGCGGCGAACCCATGAACGCCATAGAATTCCGTAAGCTCGTCATGAATCCAGCCATCAAGAAACACAAGCCAAAAATCATCGTTGGCGGCTTCGGTTCATGGCAACTGGAACGCAAACATATCTCCGATAAATATGGCGTTGATTGCGTCTTAATCGGGGGCAGACCAGGACCAATCGTAGAGCTTTTCAAGAAAGCATTAAACGGCGAACCTATCCCCCACATCGTAAAAGCTGATGAATCCTTAAACAACTGGAACTACAACCAGGAAATGCCCATCGCCAAAAACGTAGCAATTCATGGTGCTGTGGAGATCTCTAAGGGCTGCGGCAGAAACTGCCAATTCTGCACTCCGACAATGCAAAATAAGGTTGATGTGCCGCTGGATAAAATTATGCAGGAAGTTGCCCTCAGCACCGCGCAAGGCAGCGACCACATAACTCTAATCACAGAAGACCTGTTCATATACGGCGCAACGGGCAATAGATTTATTCCTGATCGCGAAGCGGTCGTAAAACTTGTAAAGAGCGTTGCAGACTACCCTGGTGTGAAGAGCATCCAAGCTTCACATATGTCGTTAGCTCCAGTTTGGCATGATCCGTTGATGATTAAGCAACTTGCGGAAATCCTCATCGAGAAAAGTTGGTATTCATTCGGCAAGAAACCAATCATCACAGCTGAGACAGGTGTTGAAACGGGTAGTCCACGCCTGATGAAGAAGTATATGGCGGGTAAAATGTTGCCTTTTAAGCCTGAACAATGGCAAGACGTAGTCACCAACGCGTTTGGCATCCTAAACGATAACGATTGGTACCCGTTGGCAACCTTGATCATTGGGTTGCCTGAGGAAAAAGAAGAAGATATGCAACAGACGCTTGAGTTGATGGATAAACTCAAAGGATACAATGCGTTCTATGTTCCCCTTTTCTTTGTTCCACTCGAAAACTGCGTCTTGATGAACAAGAAAGGTGCAGAAATGGATTCACTCTCCAAAGCACGATGGGACTTCTTCATCAAATGCTGGGAATATAACATTAAAATCTGGAAACCAACCTTCCTAGAAAATCGCGTACCCAACCCACTGCTCTACAAAACCTTCGATAACTTTATCATTCCGTACTTTGGTAAAATTTTAGGCACATACTATGGTTTGACACGCGGCGAAAAGAGCGAACAACTAAAGCAGGCCGTGTGGCAGTTAAGCATGCCGATGCCTGAGTCGACGAAAAGGAAAGTCAAAGATAAAGTTTAAGCAATTTCTCCTTCTGCAAACTCTTCAATGTTTTCTTCTTGTTCGAGAGGCTCTTGTTCTACTGTTGGTTGCTCTTGAGGTAGTGTTTGTCGTGATTCTTGGATTGGTGGCTTTAGGATTTTTCGGGCGTGAGTAATGTAGCCTGTATGGCCAGTCATCATTGTGTTAGGTCGAGTTTTACCACGCTCAACTTGCATTGTGCGCATTAAGCATTCTATTGTTTCGATGAAGACAAAACCATTTTCCTTAAGAGCTTCTGTGGTTTTCACGACTTGATCAATTGTTGGACTGAAGGAGACGATTACGCCTGAGGGTTTAAGGGCTGTATATGCATGTGGAACGACCAGCCATGGAACTGCAAGGTCCAAAATTACCGCGTCAACATCTCGTTCTTCATATCCCGTAACTGTAACATCGCCGCTTTTCATTTCCACATAATCAATCAGCTTGGAACGTTGGAGGTTTTTTGTGGCATTTTTTTGGAATTCACTACGTAGTTCGTAAGTGTAAACTTTCCCAGATGGTCCAACATAATGCGCCAACGCTGTAGTCAGGGATCCAGTGCCTGTACCTGATTCCACCACTCGACTTCCCGGTCCAATGCCGCTGAACATAACGATTAATGCAGCGTCTTTGGGGTATATGATCTGGGTGTTGCGACTAGATTTCATGATGTAATCTGTTAAAGCAGGTTTTAAGGTGGCGAAGTAGATGCCCAGGCTACTTTTGATTGGTTCACCGTATTCTTTGCCAATGACCTCGTCAAGTTTTATGTAGCCCTTGTGGGTATGGAATGTTTGTCCTGCCTGCATCTTTATCATATAAGTTCGACGCGCATCCAAGTAGATTAGAACGTTGTCGCCGTCGCATATCCTTTCGATAGCCAACTGGTTTTGCCTCTTTGGGAAGTGAAACGGGGTTGTTCCATTTAAGCTTTGAATCTTTTCAACTTAAAAAACGCTGAATAATTGACACCTAGAGTTTCTACGGCAAATCTGCAGATAACCAAAACACATGTTTTGAATAATTCTTATATTTACGTAAAAGCCTATGAGTCTAAAGCGATTGGTGTCAATGAGTCGACCTAAACGCAAAATATTTTTAGCTATGTGGGTGAATAACCAGTTTTCTCTCTCGTTAGATCAATTGCATGTTTCTGCTTTGGAGAACACGGTAAGATGGAAAATTAGCACCAACATAATCTACCAAGGATCTGTTCAAAATTTCCTTAGTAATATATACTTGAATGGGTTAATGTCGGTTAAACCCGAATCTGCGAACATAATTTCAGTGAAGTAGTGGAAAAATGAAAATAAAAAGTCAATTCATAATATGCATCGTTGTCTTCAGTGTAATATTGTTAATAATCGCAGCTTCTGTAATTAATACGGAACAGCAAGTTGCGCAACTCGGTATTCAAAAAGAAACATCTAGCAAAATTGAACGTTCAGCAAGCAGCTTAAACAGCATATCAATCGACTACTTTCTCTACCAAGAGGATGATCTGCAGCTTCCAAAATGGAATGCCACACTCTCCTCACTATACAACGATTTATCAAACTTAAAAAACAATAATCCACAGCAACAAGCGTTAGCAGANAACATTGAAAGAGACTTAAATAACTTGAACCAAACTTTTGTCCAAGTAANTTCATACTTACAAAATGCCTCCCGAACAGTAAGCGTTCGGATAGACCCAACATTCCAAACGAAATGGAGCAACATGGGACTTCAAAGTCAAACACTTGCCTCAGATTCCTCTCAACTGTCAAATTCCCTAGACAACCAAGCCCATCAAGTAAACGACACAAACATACTGCTTATTGTGTCGCTTGTAGTAACTTTTGGTGCTTTCTTATTGATTATCTACCTAATGGTTTTCCGCAGAACTCTAAAATCAGTCGGTAAACTCCAAAATGGAATCAACAACATCAGTTCTGGAAACCTTGACTACTCAATAAAAATTGAGGGACAAAACGAAATAACTGAACTCTCACAAGCTTTCAATCAAATGACCTCGAACCTGAAAAACGTAACCGCCTCCAAAATAGACCTTGAACAAGCACAATCGTCACTTAGAGAAAGCGAGCAACGTTGGGCAACTACGTTAGCGAGCATCGGCGATGCCGTTATCGCTACTGACACTTTGGGTAGAGTCATATTCATGAATGGTGTTGCTCAGGAAATCACTGGTTGGTCACTTAATGAAGCTTCGCTGAAACCTGTACCCGAAGTCTTCAAAATCGTTAACGAGCAAACCCGACTTGAAGTTGAAAACCCAGTTGTCAAAGTTCTCGAAAAAGGCGTGATTGTCGGACTTGCGAACCACACGATTTTGATTAGGAAGGACAAAACTGAAGTTCCAATTGATGATAGTGGAGCACCTATAAAGGATAAAGAAGGCAAAACCACTGGTGTTGTGTTAATATTTAGGGATATAACACAGCGCAAAAAGGCTGAAGAAGCACTAAGAGAAAGTGAGGAACGCTTAAGGTTCCATACNGAGAACACTCCTCTTGCGGTGGTTGAGTGGGATCGCAATTTTGTTGTTACACGTTGGGCTGGAGATGCCACCAAAATATTCGGTTGGACCGCTTCAGAAACTGTTGGCAAACCACTAATGGACCTTCGGATNATTTACGAGCCAGATATTTCNATAGTAGAAAAAACTATGGGTCGGTTGAACANTGGTGAAACCAAGGTTGTATCATCAAACAGAAACATCACTAAAGATGGAAAAGTGATCTACTGCACATGGTACAATTCAGTCTTGCTCGACGAAAACGGGAAAATGGTTTCTGTTTTTTCATTTATAGAAGATTATACAGCAAGGATGGCAGCAGAAAAGGCACTTGAGGATACCAACAGAAACTTGGAGAAACTTGTAAGTGAGCGTACTAAACAGTTGAGAGATTCTGAAAGACTTGCTGCTATTGGGGCAACNGCAGGAATGGTTGGGCACGACATCCGTAACCCACTGCAAGCCATAACTGGTGATGTCTACTTGACCAAAACAGAATTNATGGGAATCCCCGATAGTGAAGAGAAAAAAAACGCTTTGGAGAGTCTGTGTGAGGTTGAAAAGAACATTGAATACATCAACAAGATTGTTGCTGACCTGCAAGACTTTGCAAGACCTCTCAAACCCCATATGGAAGAAACCGACGTGAAAAACATAATCGACCGTTTGTTGGAAAAGAATGGTTTACCCAAGAACATCAAAGTAAGTGTTAAGGTGGAATCATATGCCAGAAAAATTGTCGCTGACTCNGCATTCATAAATCGAATCATGTATAATCTGATTACTAACGCAGTTCAAGCTATGCCTAAAGGAGGAAAATTGGCTATAGGTGNCTGCGAAGACAAGAAAACAGAGGAAAATGTGATAACCGTTGAAGACACGGGTGTAGGTATTCCGGAAGCTGTAAAAGGCAAATTGTTTACACCCATGTTCACCACTAAATCGAAGGGACAGGGTTTTGGCTTAGCTGTAATTAAGCGGATGACTGAAGCGTTAGGCGGCACTGTCTCTTTCGAGAGCCAAGAGGGAAACGGAACAAAATTCATTGTGCGATTGCCCAAAAACATCAAAAAAGAAACAGATCTTAAGGCTTCCTAGCCCAACCCTTTTTCGTTGAGACAATAAGAAAATTAGACGATGTATTTGTCAGTATTCTCAAAATCCCGAACAATCTCCATCACACGTTTGGGTGCGTTTATGGGACCAAGTGGAATGTCTTTAAGCAGAATCCATGGCGATTTCTGAGCAACAACTGTGGCGATGTGTGTTTCGCCGAAGCATTTCTTTGTCACTTCAACTACCTGTTGCCTGACGCCAGTTTCTGACATATCGCCCAGTGCATGCAAATACTCATGCAGCAATAGGTTGTAAACGAGTGCGTTGACGGTTGGTTTGTCACTCATGGAGGCTTCAACAATCTCGACCAGTGTCCTGTTCAAAACGATGTTGTTAGTTCCCACAGGAAAATAGGCGCCCAATTGCAGAGGCAAATCATCTAGAAAAAGCATCATGCAGTCCCGGCGTTTGCCTAATGCGCATTCAGCGGTTTCTTTGACGATTTTCCATACTTCAGCATAGTTTTTTGCTTTATCCAAAATAGCGCCGTAATGTTCAGTTGATTTGGGTTTGTTGCTGTTCAAAAGGAGTACCCTTAAAGATGAAAGAAAAGAATCAAGCCTTTAAGCGTTACACCTTCATGGGTAATAAACAAAAAATTGATAAATGACTAATGCTTTTGTCATAGCGTTATAGGTGAAAATTAAATGGCAAGTAATGTCATCGTAAAAGACATCATGCAAAAAGACGTTAAAGTCGTAAACAACAACACTGTTATGCAAGAAGTAGTTGCAATAATGAACAAATTCGACAAAGACGCAATCCTCGTTGTCCAAAGCGGCAAACCAACCGGAATCATAACCGTCAAAGATGTTCTAATCAGGGCAGTTGAAGCTAATGTACCACTCAAGACTGTCATCGCAAGAATGGTCTATACAAACCCACTCGTGGTCATTGATGAAAACGCAACCGTTGAAGAAGCAGCAAAACTCATGAAGCATTGGAACATAAAGCACTTACCAGCTGTCGACAAGGCAGGCGCCCTAGTAGGCATGATAAATGACAGAGACGTAACCTTCTCATGTCCAAAACTCATGTCCATCATGGAAGAGCTCTACCGCAAAAAGCAATAAACCTTCTACTTCTAATTTTTATTTTTAACCCTATTTTCTCGAAACAGTAAAATTCATAAATAGACTATTCTGNGCATAAGAACTAAAAAAAGAAAAAGATGCAGTATTATTATGGCTTGGTTTCTTTTGCCCAAGCTTCTTTTGCCAATTTGGCGAGGTTTTCGGTGTTTGTCTGAGCATTCAAATCTGTCAAAACATTGTTGATTTCGTTTCTAACAAGCAATGCAATTTCGTTTACTCGTAGTGGTTCAGGTCTTGTTGATTGATATACGCGAAGAGCACGGAGAACAAATCGAACGACGACATTGTTGAGTTCACTCTGCAATTCGGTGAGTTCATCCTTGCTTTCGGTCATTTTTTTACTATAAGCGATTGAATCTCTTTTTCCAGTAGGTTCCATTTTTAACCGTTCCTTTAAGAAAAAATGTCAACGGCGGATTATAGCCTTTTCTAGTAAACTTCGTTTGTCAACAAAAAAGGTGGTTAAGAAAGAGGTGTTTTGGGTTTACCTAGCTTGCGGTTGACACAGGCTTGGATAAAACCAGCGTATTCCGGAGAGGGTCTGCCGGGACGGCTCTTGAATTCTCCATGGAATTGACTTGCAAAATAGAAATATTTGTCAGGCAACTCCAAGGTTTCCATTCTTCTGCCGTCACTGCTCTTGCCTGTAAAGCATAAGCCGTTGTTTTTAAGTGCCTCGATATAGTCTAAGTTTACTTCGAAACGGTGACGATGGCGTTCATGGATTTCTTCTTGCCCAAACATGCAGTAAGCCAAAGAGCTCTTTTGCAAAACCACTTTATGAGCCCCTAAACGCATCGTTGCGCCCTTGATTTCTATTCCACGTTGCTCAGGCATTAAATCGATGACGGGGTAGGGTGAGTCAGGATTGATTTCTGTGCTGTTGGCATCTTTTAGTCCACAGACGTTTCGGGCAAACTCTATAACTGCTAACTGGAAGCCATAACATATTCCCAGGAAGGGAATGTCATTTTCTCTCGCAAATCTTGCAGCAGCAATTTTGCCTTCTGTTCCTCGTGGACCAAACCCATAGGGAACAAAAACGCCGTCAAAATTTGCTAGATCNTTAATGCATTGGGGTTCACGTTCAAACTTTTCAGCTTCCAAATAGCTTATGCAGACTTTAGTTTTGCAGGCTGCTCCTCCATGCCGTAATGCCTCAGTCATGCTGACATAGCTGTCAGATAACCCGGCATATTTACCTACTAGCGCTATCTTTACTTCGTGTTCTGGATGAACCATACCATCGACGAAAACTTGCCATCCGCTGAAGTCTTTGCCATCACATTTGAGGCCTAACCGTTGGCATATAAAGTCGCCCATACCCTGTTTATCCAGGATTAGGGGTACTTGGTAGACTGTTTCAGCATTATAGCTGCAGAAGACCGCACTTTCAGGGATGGTGCCGAACAAAGCGATTTTTCTTAGTGCTTCAGCATCAATCATCTGTGGGCTCCTTGCAACGATTGTATCTGGTTGAATACCGATGCGACGCAGTTCGTTGACGCTATGTTGGAGCGGTTTCGTCTTCATTTCACCAGTAACATCAAGAATCGGTACCAAAGCCACGTGAACGTAGAGGGTGTTTTCNTAACCCTCTTCAACGCGCATTTGACGTATGGCCTCTAAAAAGGGCAGNCCCTCAATGTCGCCGACTGTTCCTCCGACCTCTGTGAGAACTATTTCTGCGTTTACCATTTTGGCGGCGTTTCTGATGCGGTTCTTTATTTCGTTAGTTATGTGAGGGACAATCTGGACGCATCTGCCCAAGAAGTCGCCATGGCGTTCCTTCTCGATTACGCTGCGGTAGATTGTTCCAGTAGTTAAGTTGTTTTCTTGTTTCAGGCTTAAGTCAAGAAAACGTTCGTACCATCCNAGGTCAAGGTCGGTTTCGCCACCGTCGTCGGTGACGAAGACTTCGCCGTGCATGTACGGGTTCATGGTTCCNGCATCNATGTTAACATAAGGNTCGATTTTTACTACAGTTGGTTTTAGTCCTCTGGCTTGAAGCATTTTGCCGATTGAGGAAGTTAGGATACCTTTGCCGACTGAACTNAGTACGCCGCCTGTNACGAAGATGTACTTAACCATGCTTTTCCCTGTTTAACTTACCTTGCATGCCGAATTAATATAACTCTTTTGTGTGCTGAGCTGCAAAAATGTGCAATCGGCTATGTTAAATTCTGAAGAATGAGCAGGTTATTGAGCTGACGCTTGACTGTATCTGCGGTTGCGTTTTAGCTAAAAAAAAGTCACACGCGATTAAGACCAATACAAGAGGCCAGAAATATTGCCAAACACTAACCGCGAGCTAGTGAGCACCGTTAAACCAAGAACAAGAATGAATAAACCCACTAAACTCATATAATTATTGGTTGGAAAGCGAAATGCATAGTCCAATAAAATAAAATGTTAATTACCAAGTAGTGTACTAAGTATTATCTTGGAGATTCTAAATGCCACAAGCCTTTGTGTTAATAAATGTTGAATCTGGAGCCGAGGAAGACTTAGTTAAAGAACTNAANAAGATTGAGGGCGTTGAGGAAGCTTACTATTCATATGGCGTTTACGACATTATCGCTAAAATCAAAGCTGACTCCATGGAAAAACTAAAGGAAATGGTAACTCACAAAGTAAGAATCCTTAACAGAGTCCGTTCAACCTTGACTTTGATAATGATGGAAGAATAAGCTATCGCTTATAGCCTCTCCTTTATTTTTTAGTCATAAAAACAGATGGATATGTCTCAAATCTGACTATGTTTCACGATCAAAATTNAGCCAAGTTTATTAGATAAGAGTAAATAAACCCAAATTATGCAAAGAAAACTTGGCATCGGCATAATCGCATTAGTTCTCGTTTTGAGTTTGAGCCTTCCTGTTTTTGCGGATCTGTCAGTAGGCGTTGAAAGGGGTGATTGGATAGAGTACTCGGTAACTTACACAGGCTCACCGTCACAGGACCATGCCATTAACTGGGCGCGGATTGAGGTAACCGACGTACAAGGCACAAACATCTACGTAAGCATAACCTCACGATACGCCAACGGAACNAACGAAGTATTTAACTCCACTCTAAATCTAAAAACGGGAAATTTAATCGACGACTTTATCGTCCCAGCCAACCTGAAGACAGGCGACAGCTTCTTAGACCAGAACCAAGGCAACATCACAATCAGCTACACAGAACAACACACTTACGCGGGCGCCTCCCGAACCGTAATATCTGCTTCTACAAGCCAGAATATGTATGTCTGGGATCAAGCCACTGGGGTAAGCGTTGAGGGAACCTCGAAGCAACCCGGTTACTCAATGAAAACAATTGTTGAGGCCACTAACATGTGGCAGCCCTCAGCCTGCCTGGACCAGGCAATTTTGGTTTTAGTCGCTGTTTCGACGGCGCTTGTTGCGGTTGTGTTAATAGTGCTAGCGATTTTGCTTAAGAAAAAGAAATCAACTAAATAGCCACAGAAATTACGTCAGTGATTTTGTAGAACGCTTAAAAGTTTATCCGCCAAATGATAGTTAGGCTTAATCCCAATGGAAAATGCCAAAAAACCTTTCCGCTTAAACGCCATAACGATAATTTTAGTAATGGGTTTGATAGCCTTCATACTCTACGTTTACTACTACATTAACCCATCAGAAGTTTATGATATTCTCTCCAAAACAAACCTTGAGTATTATGTGTTAGCGTTTGTTTCCTACATCCTCTTTGCTTTCTTTTCATCGTTGGTCTGGCACCGATTGCTAAGCAACTTATCAATTAAAGTTAGCAAACGCAAAGTTCTTCTATTCACTTGGGCAGGTTTATTTTTTGACGCTACCATACCTCAATTGGGATGGTCTGGTGAAGTCTCCAAAACCTACCTTCTAGCCCAAGATTCAAGGGTTGATGCTGGAAAAATCGGGGCTTCTGTTGTGGGACAAAAACTTTTCACCATGACAATGACTATTATCGCGTTAAGCTTAGGTTTGGGTTTGGTTTTAGTTAACTATTCTTTGCCACTTATGGTCACCCTGCTAATAGCAACAGTTTTAGCTCTCTCGATAACTACGTTGTCAATAGTTTACTATGTTAGCAATAAGCCCAAAGCCACTTCAACCCTCCTTGCGTGGGCGATAAGAATAATTTTGTTTTTCAATAAGCGTTGGAACCCTGAAAACTTCAAAGCTAAAGCAGACGATTTACTCAAAGAATTCCACCAGAGTATTCATCAATTAATTTCTAAACCAAGAACACTTATGCAACCAATATTTTTTGCAATTGTAAGTTTTATCTGTGAAATCTCCGTTATCTTTCTCACTTTTGCCGCGTTGGGCTTCCCTGTGCCAGTTGACAAAGTTCTAATCGTATTTACTTTAACAGGCACGCTTCAAACGGTCGGCATAACCTTTTTTGGTTTTCCAGAACTAATAATGACTGTTTCGTTTAGCGCCCTTTTAATTCCAGCGTCTTTGGCGCTTTCAGTTACTTTGCTAACAAGGGTTGTAAACCTATGGTTTAGGCTTGTGGTATCCTATTTTGCCCTACAGTGGGCGGGAATAAAAATCATCAGACGGACCACGAAGACTAAACAAGGAAAGATTTTAATTCAAACTACACCTAAGTTATTCTTAGAGGATTATTATGCCTACAGCGTTTGTATTAATAAATACTGAAATAGGCTCCGAATCGGACGTTTTAAAGGAGCTAAAGAAAGTTGAGGGTGTCGAAGAAGCTTCAGCTGTCTACGGAGTCTACGACATAGTCGCAAGGGTAAAAGCAGACACAATGGATAAACTAAAGGAAATTGTGACATGGCGAATCCGACGCCTCGACAAAGTCCGTTCGACACTGACTATGATTGTTGTGGAAGACAAATAGTCATCCCTTTTTCGAGACTCAAGATTTTACTGCCACAATAGTGTAGTTGTGACTGGCAGGACACAGTCACATAATTATAAATTATTTTTAGCTGATGATTACTCCTGTGCACCGGTAGTGACTAAATGATAGGAAACCTGCAAATTATGCCCAAAGAGAGCCAAGCGAAAGAAGCTCCCACTGCTGACAGATGCACTAAGTTTTTAATCGGTTGGACTAAGAGGTTTGGACGGCAATGAACCTTTTTTGTGTTCCCCTTGAACAATAAAGAGCACCCCAACCTCTGAAACCAACCAACCCACCCAAAAGAGAAGAAACCAAAATGCCCTCAGCTTACATTCTAGTAAATACCGAAATTGGAGCAGAGTAAAAGTTCTTGAAGCATTAAAAAGAATCCAGGCGTTGAAGAAGCCCACAACTTGTGGGGCGTTTACGACATAATCGCAAATGTCAGCGCAGGCTCCATGGAAGAACTCAAATAAATAATAACATCTCAGATAGAAAAAATCAGCAGAATAAACTCAAAATTAACGATGATGATTAATGAAAGACCCCAAAATAGGCTACGAGAGCAAATGATTTTTAAAAATCCATTAATCCAGTAAGCCGCTTAGCCTAAACATGTTTTAGGCTAACAATATTTTTTACCTTCTAAAACATCTTTCTTATTCTATCGTGGAGAGCAGCTGCCATTGACACAAACCATGCATATTGGTTTAGATGACACAGATTCAACCAAAGGAGGTTGCACAACCTATCTTACTGCTGTACTTATTGAGAAACTTCAGAAGTTTAACGTTCACTTTATCGATTATCCAGGCTTAATTAGGCTAAACCCAAATGTGCCTTGGAAAACACGGGGCAACGGAGCCTTATGCCTGCGATTCTCCTACAACGTTGAGTTTGAACAACAAATAATCGATACCGCTGTTGATTTGTGGGAAGAACACTCCGCCGTTAAAGAGAAAGGAACTGACCCGGGAATCGTCTTCTACCAAAACGCAGAAATCCCAGCTGAACTGAAGGCTTTCTCAAAAAAAACCGAAACAACTATTGTGACCCTCAAAGAAGCAGCAACACTGATCAAGAAGCTGGGCGCGGAAGCAGCTGGATTTAATTCCTGCCGAGGCATCATCGGTGCATTAGCTGCAATCGGTGAAACATTAGAGGGTGATCACACTTACGAGTTGATTGCTTATCGAACGCCTGAGAATTTGGGAACGAAAAGGCGGGTTGATGAAGCATCGATTTTCGAAATGGACAAATTAACTTCACCTTTTACATTTAACAACGTGGATTCCGAGAAAGGTAGGGTTATCATCACACCTCGCGGTCCGGACCCCATTTTGTTTGGAATCAGAGGTGAAACATCGGAGATTGTGAAGAAAGCTTACGGGATAATTAAGCCGCTTGAACCTGTGGAGCGATGGGTAATATTCCGAAGTAATCAAGGCACAGACGCTCACCTAAGACAGGTTGAGAAATTAAGCATACTTGAGCCTTATAGTTCAGTAATCATTAAAGGTACAGTTTCAAGAAACCCCCGAATAGTTCCTCTTCGACACGTCATCTTCGCCATAAAGGACGATTCCGCGGAGGTGGATTGCGCAGCTTACGAACCAACAGGAGACCTGCGAAAAATCGCAAGAGAACTCATCGTCGGCGACACCGTTGAAGTCTACGGCGCAATACACAAGGTGACCACAAACAAACCTTTAACAATAAACCTTGAAAAAATTAACATCCTCAATCTTATACAAAAAACACAGCAAGAAAACCCCGTTTGCCCTAACTGTGGAAAACACCTAAAATCGATGGGTAAAAATCAGAGCCTTCGGTGCGAAAAATGTGGAAGCAAGTTCGCTGAATTGAAAAAGAAAGAAGTACTTATTCCAAGAGCTGTTAAGGTGGGGTTATATGTGACTTCGACGCGTTCTCAACGTCATTTAACTAAACCGCTTCAGCGATATGGACAAGAAAAGCAAGATGCCTCAAACTGCCACATAATTTGTGGATGGCATAGTCCATAGCTTTAGCTGATTTTTAAGCATGAATGCTTGCTTTAGGTCTTGGCTACCCCGAGGTTTTATGTTCAAAATGGAAATAACTAAGTGAAATAAGCTCAAAACTGGCTCCGATTTTGGGAAAAAACATAAACATTAATAATCACTATAACACAGTTATAGTAGGGCAAAAGTAAACAAAATCAAACCGCGCATTCACAAACACTTCCTCCAAGGACATGCACAATCCGCCTGAAATCGCGGCAAACAGTTACGTTCTTCATATACACACTCACCACAAAATAGACCGGTCCATTTTCCAGTTTACTTTTGCCATAAAAAAGAAAGGGGGAGTAAAAGTGTCTAAAATATCTCCTATGTTTAAAAAAGTGGCATCATTCGTTTTTAGTAAGCCTGCCACAAGCGGTTATCCATATGAAAAACTGCAATTAGCCGAGGATTATCGGGGTCAAATGCAGTTAGACCTCAAATCCTGCATCGGATGCGGGTTATGCAAAAAAGATTGCCCGGGAGGAGCCATAGAAATGGTTGATTTCTACGGAAAAAAACGCCCACAATTCAACCTATCCAAATGCCTATTTTGCTACCAATGTGCGGAGAGTTGCCCCAAAAAAGCCATACACAACTCAACCGTCTTTGAATTAGCAACAACCAGCAAACAATCGCTGATTATGAAACCCAAACACGTTATTGTTTGCATAGCATAACATAGCCGGCTCGGAACCTAAAGTTCCTCTTTTTTTAATAAACTATTGTGAATTTCTAGTGAGCTGCACTAACAGATTTAGCTCTTAAAATACAGTTAAAGTTAACTAATGAAGCAGCTAACCTAAAGCTAATTATTTAAATCCGTGAAACCCATAAACCCCTCTCACAACAAACCAAACAGAGACAAAAAGAGAGCTGAAAAACGGGATGGTTGGAAAAAAGTTCACAGCGCAAGACTACACTTTACCCTTCTTCAAACAAGAAGGCTTCATAAGAAAAAAGTGCCCAAAATGCGAAGAATACTTCTGGACACAGAACATCGATCAGGAAACCTGCGGCGAATCAGGCTCAGATGAGTGCGGTTGTTACACTTTCCTTGGCAAACCAGCAACATCCAAAAAATACAGCCTCTCAGAAATGCGGGAAGCGTTCCTCTCGTTCTTCGAAAAAAATGGCCACACACGAATCAAGCCTTACCCAGTAGTAGCTCGTTGGAGAAAAGACATTTACTTAACACATGCAAGCATAATCGATTTTCAACCTTATGTTACGGAGGGAATCGCGCCGCCGCCAGCAAACCCCCTGGTAATTTCTCAACCATGCATTAGATTAACAGACATTTCAAATACGGGGCCAACCTTTGGCAGACATCTAACCATCTTCGAAATGGGCGGAGCCCACGCCTTCAATTACCCCGAGAAAGAAGTTTACTGGAAAGACGAAACCGTGCGTTTCCATCATCGATTCGCCACTGAATGCCTCGGCATAAAATCTGAAGAGGTCATCTACAAGGAGGGTGTCTGGGTTGGCGGAGGAAACGCTGGTCCAGACGTCGAATGCATCTGTCGTGGCTTGGAGGTAGGGACGTTGGTGTTTATGCAGTACAAGGTTGTCGGCGATGACTTCGTTGAGTTGCCCATTCGAACAGTTGATACCGGGTATGGCATTGACCGTTTTACATGGATAAGCCAAGGCGTACCGAGTCTATTTCAGGCAATTTACGGTAATTTATTGGATAAAGTAATGTCGATGGCGGGCATAACCAATATCGACCAAGACTTCTTGGCACGTGTTGCCAAGTATTCTGGCTTGGTCAGCGTTGACAAACGCGCCAACAGGATGGTTGCTAGAAAGCGGGTGTCTGAACTTACAGGTATTGACCTGCCGGCACTTGAGAAAGTTCTCGTACCTATCGAGAACGCTTGGGCAGTAATAGACCACTCTAAAACCCTAAGTTTCATGCTTAGTGAAGGCGTTGTGCCATCCAAC
>JGI20214J51088_10001548_pt1 | contig 15671 bp, 11 predicted proteins | sample WetSurMetagenome_FD_51088 | JGI IMG/M metagenome (IMG submission 51088) | reverse complement strand
TCTGGTCTCGCTTTACGGTGTTAAATAGGGAAACGGGAATGGTAGGGCCACCAGGGATCGTAACTAATGTACTTTCCTCGGTATTAAAGGTCTGGTTAAAGCTGTAGAGACCTTCCATCCTGAGCACCGGGTTGGCCACCTGGCAGAACATCGGACCCACGCCAAAAAGCTCCCGGCTCAAGGTAAAGCCCGCAACCTTTATCCGGGGCTGCACCTTATCAAAGTACGCGGCAACAGGGGCACCCAGCGTGCCCAGAGTAATTGGATTAAAACCCAGGGGGTCTACGTGTAGAACCCCACCAGCGACCCCCCCCATATGGGACTTAATAATTTCATGATCAGAGGTGTCAAATCCCTGCCAGTAGTTGAGGGTGATAAAGGTGTCTTTGATGTTGAGCTTAATTCTGGTGCCGTACTCGGAGTTTGAAATTTTAAAAGCCTTTTCTTTGGTAAACAGCCGGACCGGAACCGGAGCAGACGGTGTTGGCGGCGCCCAGGCGCCCCACTGGTTACCCATATCGTTGGGCCAGGGAACATTTCCAAAAGGAGCATAGCCTCTGTCAGCCCATTCTGCCCAGGGTCTTTGATGGGCATCGAGATGGGGTGGTAAAAGATCGCCAAATCGTTTGATGTCTCCGGGGTTCCAGTAAAGCTCAACCGCGGTGTCGTAAAACTTCCAGATATTTCCCGGATAAAATTCGGTCTTGATGATCAGCTTCGGGATCCGGACTTCCTCGTATCCTTCCGTGTCGTAGAACTGGAACATCCGCCGCGCGTCGAGCGGGTTGATAATATCCATCACCCGCAGGCCGTCCGCTTCTCCCCAGCCGACCTGCTGTCTCCCTGCGCGGAACAAAAACTTATCATTAGAATAGGTAAAATAAAGCTCTCGGACTATCTGGTCCCAGTTGGTATCCCAGGCGAGTTGTCGCTCTGAACCAGCATAAAACTGTTGCCAATGGTGGTTATTCTCTAACATGTAATACGCCAGGTCTCCCCACATCCGGAAGATCCCCCGAATTTCGAGGTTATCGTTCCATTTGAGGTTGGTATCTAGCAGCCACATCTGGTAGGCGCCGTTTAACCCGGTTTGATTGGTGTTATAATCGCTGTTGCCATTGGTATTAAAAAGAAACTCTTGGCGGAAGAAACCATCCATGGTCACTTCCTTGCCACCCACATTATAAACTTGGGCCGCTGCTGGCAAAGCAAAAGAAAAAACCATAATCAGCAGGGCCATGCTTAAAATAAATTTTCTTGTTTTTTTCATACCTTTCTGCCTCCTTAATTATTTTATTACCTTATTTACCTGCATTTTTTTGCTCTTGCTTTCTCCACCTCCTTTCTCTATCAGACTTAAATATTTTGTTTTTTCAGGATGATAAACCTGATTAGGTAATACGTTAAATCACACATCCCAAGGTAAAAATAGGGTATTCTCCCCCCTTCATTTATCTTAAACTATCATAATCAGCGATAAAAAATCAAGAAAAAATTAAAACGTCTCTTTTTCTCTCCCTAACTAAAAATAATAAAAAATCTATTATTTTCAACCGTCTCCTTTATTTTTCCGGGTACAATCCTTTTTTTCTTTCCTCAATGGGCAGATCCTTCATTTGCAGCTTTTGAGATAAATTTTGGCTTCAGAATATAAACCAACGCTGGATGCAAGGTAAGGACCGCAAACATATTGACCGATAAAAGCAGAGCTAATAAGAAACCCATCTGAGCTTGAAATCGTAAACTCGATAAAAAATACCAGCTCAAAAGGGGCAAAACCAGGGTGAGGGCAGAATAGAGCACCGCCAGAGCAGTAGTCTGAGACCCCACCGCGATACTTGCCGCCCAGTCCTTTGTTTGGGCGTATTCTTCCTTATACCGGCTGTATAAATAAATCCCGAAGTCAACACCTACGCCCACACCGACCGCGGAAACCGGAAGCGTGTTAATACTTAAACCGATTTTGGAAATACTCATGAATCCAAAGGCAACGATATTGGAAATAACCAGAGGGAGAATCAAAAGGAATCCTGCCAGAATAGACCGGTAGGTTATACAGCACATAAGGAATATGGCAATGAGAATCGTGCTGTCAATCTTCACATGGGCTGCTCCCAGCTCTTCATTTACCGCAGTCTCCATCCCGATAACCCCGCCTGCGAGCAGAAATTCTCCCTTATCAACTTGTTTCGGATAAATGGTGAAGAACTCATTCACGTTTTTGCGAATCCGGTCAATGGTATCCTCAGTATGGTTTTTGAAAAACATGAGGATATTACTGTTGTAAAATTTCGGATCAGCATACCGATCCATATCTCCGGGAACACTTTTTGACTGAAAAAGAAATAGCATGGTGTTACATAAATCCACACCAGGGATAAAATTCCAGAGCGGATTTCCATCATGAAATTCTTTGTTCAGCTTTCGAACAATCGGGGCGAGCGAGGCAGAGCCTCCGTAAATATCAGGCAGCCGGGAAGCCATGAAACGGTCCATGGCCTCAAAGGTTTTGAGCACCTGCGGGTCTTTAGAAGCAAACTCCTGATTACCCCGGAAAAAAACTAAATAATTATCCGCCCCGGCTTTGTCAAAGGTCTTATTGATTTCAGCATAATCTTGATTGTAAACCGAATGGGGCTTAAGAATCGGTGAACCGGGGTGGAGGTCTCCTACTTTTAACTGGGTCGCTTCGTATGAGAAAAGCCCCGTAAGCAGGATAAAACCCACGACAACCACAAACTTCGTCACCTGGCCCGTGGAAAAATTAGACAGGGCGAGGTTAATATGACTAATGACACTGGTTCTTCGTTCAGGATCTTTAGCCTTGGGGGGTGGTAAATAATAGCAGATAACCGGGGCCAAAATCCCCGCCCCCGGAAATATTGTGAACATCCAGAAACTCATAATTACCGCCAGCTGTTGCATCAATACTATTTTTGCCAGATAAATGACCGAAAACCCCATCACTTCAGCGAGGATAGCCGAGACATTGGGAAGGAACATGGTGCTTATGGTTTCAACAGCAGCTACCTCCTTGCTGCCTGAGCGATGGTACTCCTCAAAAAAGCGGTGGGTAATTTGAACCGTATGGCTTAGCGCCCGCGCTCCAACCAAAAAGGGAAGAACAAAAAGGAGCGGGCTTAAGTTTATCCCCATATAGCCGGTAAACCCTAACCCCCAGATCGTGCATAATGAGCCTACCACTAAGGGCACCAGCGTACCCTGCCAATTGCGGAAAAAGCCCCACATCAAGAGCACCATAATGCAAATGCTCACCGCGAAAATCTTCATCATCTGCGGCCAGTAGCTGTAAATCCAGCCTAACAGCACCGGTCTGCCAATCATATGGAGCGTGGTATTTTTATCCTCATATTTATTTTTCAACCCCATAAAGAATTGGAACAATTTGCTATAGTCAACATTCTCCTTGAATTCTGAAATAATAAGGGCTGCTTTCCCATCCCGGCTCACCAGCACTCCATCATAGAGGGGGTTGGTGAAAATATTTTCTTTCATAAAGTTAAGCTCTTCCGGGGTCTCCGGAATTTTTGGCCACATAAGGCCATCCATCTCCACGTTTCCTCCGGAATAACCACGCATATATTTCATCTTCCGTTCGGAAATTGAGGCGGTAAGAAGCATGTAGGCGTCATTATTGAAGGAGATGGCATCAGAAATCCCTTTTACCTTCAATAAAGTCGGGGTATTAAAGATGTCTCCGTCCTTGACCTTTAATGCGATGAGCACGGTGCTCGCTCCCCCGAACTGGGAGCCAAACTCTTTATGCAGTTTTACAAAAGGGTGGTCGAAGGGGAACATATCTTCCAAAACCACATTGACCGATATTTTGGTTATGCCGTAAAGGAAAACACCGGTTAAAACAAAACCAATAAGGATCAGTACCACTATACGGTGTTTTACAATTCCTTTTGCCCATGCCTGAACATCCAGTATCATAATTTTTCCCTCGTTCTACGCGTTATGGTTGTTAATTATTTTTTAATTGATATTTCTTCCCATTCTTTTCCATTGGTTGCGCTTTTAAAGACCCTGAGATTTTCTCCTACCATCCAGATGTCGTTATCAGCAGCGCCCACTCCATATAGCCAAATATATTTAATACTGTCTTTAAACTGGCTTGGCTTCCATGTCGTTCCCCCATCGTCCGTATAGAGCACGGTTCCTTGTCCACAAATGACAGCGTGGCTGGGATCTTTAAAGAAAATTTCATAAAAAGGTGTCACCTTTCCCAGACCCGTGTTGACTCTCTCCCACGTCTTGCCCCCGTCCTTGGAATGGAGAAGCATAGAGTCAATACCAACAACCCACACATTCTGATTATCTAACGCTTTGCAGGAAAAGAAGACATTCTCCACCCCGCTCGCCTGATTAACCCACGTCTTGCCTCCATCTTCAGTAAAGAAAATGGTACCAAATTCTCCCACGGCCCATCCATGAAGTTCATCGGAAAAGCAAATATCATAGAGGATAGCGTCCCCTCCGCTTAACTGGGAATTCCACGTGTTACCACCGTCCTCTGTAACCAGGATTGTTCCCCACTCACCGACGATCCATCCTTTCTTCGCATTTAAAAAATGCACTGCCGTCAGAAAAATATCCTCGCTTATTTTTTGATCCGACCAGGTTTTTCCTCCGTCCGTGGTGTGGAGTATGGTAGGGCCATAACCTACTGCCCAGCCGTTATTAGGATCAACAAAATCAACATCCGTAAGCACTGTTGTTTTTCCGCTTTTTTGATAGGTCCAACTCTTACCCCCATCCTCCGTATGAATGATGGCGCCGTAATAACCTACTGCCCAGCCTTGGTTGGGGGTTACGAAATCTATACTAAACAGATTGTCTTTGAGACTTATGGGGTTGGGGTTACCGGGTTCGGCAAAAGTGAGGAGAGGAAGAAAAAAAATAGCGATGCAAAAAACAATCAAGGGGAAAAACTTATTTCTTTTTTTCATGTAAGTACCTCTTTTTCTCGAAAGTGCTTTAACAATGAGCAAACAATTTTCCCTTACCAAAAAGTTTATGCTTGTTTTAGTCTTAATGACTAACCCCCTTCCAATATATTTATTATTTCTATTTAATTAAATAAATAAGGCCGGATAGTTTATTACAGGAGTGAAGTCTCTCTCTACCTCAAAAAAATTATTCCTTTCTTTTTATTCTACCCACCTTAATTGTCAATCAGGAAATTTCTGATTTTTTCAGAAAAAATTCTGAAAATCAAAAATAACAACAACACGGTAAGATAAGTATTTTATTTTTTTTAAAACTTTACCAAAACTAATTAATAAGTAAACACTTTTTTTTAAAGCTGTATAATTCCTTTTTTGATAGCTAACTTAGTAAGATCAGTGATGTTTTTAGCATGAAGTTTTTCCATAATATTATATTTGTGAGTTTCTACGGTCTTTCGGCTTATCCCCAGAGTTTCCGCAATCTCCTTAATAGATTTTCCTTCTGACAAAAGTTGAAAAACCTCTCTCTCTCGCAGNCTGAGAGATTCAAACCCATTAGTATTATTAATATTATTATTACTGTTATCTAATTCTTTCACATAATTCAACAAGATTTCTGATGAAATAGTAGTAAAATAAGTTCCACCTCTTTCCACTGCTTTTATCGCGCTAACCAGGTCTGACATAGGGTCTTTTTTCAGGACATAAGAAGAAATACCAGCCTTAAAAAGATCAATCACGTATTCCCGGTTGGAATACATGGAAAAAATAATTATTTTTATATGAGGATCCATTTTTTTTATTTGCAACGTGGCATCAATCCCGTTTAAATCCGGCATGGATATATCCATAATAACAATATCGGGTTTTAAAGATTTTGCTTTCTTTATAGCCTGATGCCCATTAAGCGCTTCACCTATTACCTCAAGGTCGGGAGAGACGCTGAGCGCACTTTTAATCCCTTCAATTACCACCCGATGATCATCTACAATAAGCACCTTTGTCTTCGTCATTTTTCAACCTCTCTTAACAAAAAAAACCGACTGTTAGACAGCTCCATTCACAGGGGTATGCGAGCTAATAGATGCACCCCTCCCCCAACCCGTGATTCCAGGGTGAATTCTCCTTTTACCTGTTCCACCCGCTCCTTCATAATAAGCAGTCCTAAAGAAGGCCTTCCTTTTACAAGATCCCACTTTTTCTCTTGGATAAAACCTATTCCATCGTCCTCCACGCTCAATACGACGGAATTTCCTTCTTTGACCAGATTTACATAGCACTTTTTCGCCTGCGAATGTTTTATAATATTGGTCAGTGCCTCCTGCACCACACGGAAAATAGCGAGCTCTTTTTCCTGCTCAAAACGCTTGGGGATATCTCGAGTAAAAAAATGCACTTCAATCCCTTTATGCTGCTTTATTGCTGCAAACAGATCACGAAGTGAGGGTACTAAACCCAGGGTATCAATCATGCTTGGCCGCAACCCATAGGCGATTTTTTCAATATCCTCTATGGTCTGGATGATTTTCTTTTTTGCGTTTTCAATCAAGGAGTTTTTGTCAGAATTAACTTTTTTTATCTGCAGGGAAATCATGTCCAAGTCTATTTTAAGGGTTATTAATGCTTGCCCAATATGATCATGGAGCTCCATGGAAATTTGACGGTATCCGGTTTCTAATAACTGAATAAGCTTTTTGGATAAAAGTTTTTTTTGTTTATGTTCCTCTATTAATCGTTCATTTAATTGTTTAAGACTTTCTTCCGCCTGTTTACGCTCAGTAATGTTGCGAGCCACCTCAATCACCCCTTTTATCTCTCCCTGGTCATCCAAAAGGGGAATCGCACGCACATCCCAGACCCTTCTGTCGGGCATGATAACTTCTTCAACTTCTGTCTCTCCGGAACGAAAACACCTTTGCACGGGGCAAACTTTACAGGGTTTTGATCGGGCATGCCATACTTGGTAACAGTGTTTTCCAACATAGGTAGAAACCGTTTTATCAAAGGTTAGTGTCGCCCCCTCATTTGCCCAGACGACCTTCAAATCTGGAGAAATCAAAGTCAGGCTGTCAGGAATTGCGTTTAAAAGCCCCTGGAATTCTTGGTAAAGAGATCGATACCGCTTTTCACTTTCACGCAGTTCCGTTTCCGCCCGTTTGCGCTCGGTAACATCGCGTACTATCGCTATAACAAACTCCTCTTCTGAGGGTTCTAATTTTTTTAAGCTTACTTCACTATCGAAAAGAGTTCCATCTAACTTGGTGTGTTGCCATTCGGTAAATTGTGGTACTCCGTTTAGAATAGCCTTTAACAATTTATGAGCCTTATCTTTAGAAAGCGCGCCGTCTAGCTGTCTTTTCGGCGAAAAGTCATAAGGGGTTTTAGCAATAAGAAAATCCTTTCTGGGCACACCATACATTTCAACCGCTTTCGTATTGCAATCTACAAAACGGTCTCCTTTCATAATAAGGATAGCATCGTTAGCGGATTCAAAGAGGAAGCGAAATTTGATCTCATCTTGGCTTGGTACCTTTTTTTGCTTGAGCAACCCAATACCACCCGACACCTTGCTTGCTTGTGGTAACCGCACCAATTCAGTTAAAACTTCGGTCCTTGTTTTACTTTTATATTCCATTGAACAAATATGTTCCTATCAATAAAAGTATTAAAAACAAAAAAATCTCTATGCCTTTACGTCTTCATTGTGACGGAATCATTGATTACCCCAATTACTACCCGATGATCATTCAGTATGACAATCTTTGTCTTCGTCATACAAAACAATCTGGATATCTGGGGTCATCTTTACAATGGCAACTCTACTAACAAATGCACCCCCTCCCGAGGCCGTGATTCAACACTAAATTCTCCGTTAAGCTGAACCACCCGCTCTTGCATAAAAAGCAATCCCAAAGGAACGTTGCTCTTTGTAGCACAACCTTTTTTCTTTGCTTCATCAAAACCACAACCATCGTCTTCCACAGTCAGTGTAAGGGCGTTTCCTTTTTTGACCAGATTCACAAAACAGTTTTTTGCCTGCGCATGTTTAATAACATTACACAGCGCCTCCTGCGCCACACGAAAAATAGCGACTTCTTTTTCCTGATCAAATCGTTTCGGAATATCCCGAGTAAAAAAATGAATCTCAATATTCCTCTGCTGCTTTATTTCTTTGAACAGGTCACGAAGTGCGGGCACTAACCCCAGATTATCTATCATGCTCGGCCTCAAACCGTAGGCAATTTTTTCAACATCCTCTATCGCTTGAAGGGTTTTATGTTTTGCCTTCTCAATCCAAGGTGTTACGTTCGTACCAGTTTTCCCTATCCGCTCGGAAATCATGTCCAAGTCTATTTTAAGGGTAACCAAAGTTTGGCCAATGTGATCATGCAGATCCATGGAAACTTTCCGATTACGCGTTTCCAGCAACTGAATAAGCCGTTTGGATAAAAGCTTCCTCTGTCTATGTTCTTCCACGAGTCGTTCATTTAAACGTCTTAAATCTTCCTCCACTCGTTTGCGCTCGGTAACATCTCTTACGATCGCGATCAGACTTGTCTCATGGGGAGAGGGTAGCCGATTTAAACTTACCTCAGCATCGAAAACGGTTCCATCCAGCTTCATGTGTTTCCATTCAAAAAACTGAGGTGTTCCTTGTAGGGCGGCATCCATTGCTTCCATGGCCTTCTCTTTAGAAAGTCGGCCGTCTGGTTGCCTTGTCGGAGAAAACTTATAGGGAGCTTTTCCGATAATGGCTTTCGCCTTGTTTAAACCAAAAATTTCCAGAGTTTTTGTATTGCAATCAATAAAAAAATATTCTTTTACAATAAAAATAGCATCATTCGCTGATTCAACGAGCGTATGATATTTTGGTTCGCTTTCCATTAATCGTTTTTTTGTCTCTTTCGGTTTGGCAATTTTTTTGCGCAACCGCATCAATTCAGTTATAAGCTCTGCTTTGGTTTTGTTGGTAAATTCCATTTTTGAAATATTCCTCTTTGGGAAACAAAATCATCTATTCCCAAAAAATAAAATTATTATAATATAGTGCTTAGTAAATTTGTCAAACATTACCAGATTTAGAATAGCGTCTCATAAGGCTGGAAAAAGGCTTGCGATCTTCTTTGCCAATCAAGGTGGTAAATATATCAGTTTAAAATTTGAGAAATTCTGTGCCGCGCTTCCACAATCGCACGCATAGAAAACTGCACGGTTTTGTTGAAAAAATTTTTTTATGACAAGACTAACTAACCTGGGAAAATTGTTCATAAAGCCAAGAGAGAAAAACTCATTGAAATCATTAAAATAGTTCCCTGCCTCGATGGGAAGGGCGCAGGTGCATGGGCCAAAAGATATGCGAAATGGGGTGCCGGCGGAATCCTTCCTGGCATGATGGATAGAGATGAAACTCACATGAAGTATGCCCTGGGGTTTAGGAAAACTATTTCCGATGCAGTGCATTAACCCGTCGTTGCTTCCGGTGGAGCAGGAAAGCTGTTGCATCACGGTGAAAGGGTAGTCGGAAGGAAGGCAGGTGCTCTTAGCTACTTCGGTTTTCCATTACCGGATTTTAAGTTTCAATAACCTAAAAACGCACCTCAGGAGAAAAGTATAGCACGTGCCTTTAGAGTAGTCCTGTAAAAGTAAGGGTATCAAATTGCCAAAACATTGTTAATAGAACCGAAGGTATTAAGAACCGTTTGATCATTGTGGGGATCGTTCCACCATTCTCCATCCACAAAAAACTTATATTCATATTTTCCTGGAGCAATGAGAATAATTTTGCTCCACACTCCCTTTTTATCTTTCTTCATAACGTGAGTTTTAGGATTCCAGTTATTGAAATCACCCATAAGACTCACCTTCTGGGCATCTGGAGCCTCTAATTTAAAGGATACTCTTCCCTTTTTTGTTTTGCTCGTTGCCATTGTTTCACCCCCTTTCATTTTAAAAAATCAGACCCTTTTTGTAATGAGAGGGGATCCGATTTAACACCCTGTTTATATTTTATTATTAATCAGTTTGGGGTGTTTGTCAAATAGTCTATACGACTTATGGAGTCAACATGCTGTCTCCCCTCCTCTTTTCCCCGCAGATGGAGGCCTTAAATTTGTAAAAAAAAATGTTCTATGATACTTAAATTTCAAATTTTTAAAATTTCTTTTACCCCCAAAGTGGATACCCGTTAATGTGGGAAGTATTACAAACTGCTCAAGCGGTGGCAGAAAAGAGTCTCCACGTTAAGCTTGATAAGCAAGCTATAATTAACTTTGCCCGAAAATTAGAAAAAGAAAAAATTGTACTGCCTTCCTGGAATACTCTGTATCACCTTGATGGAAAAGAAGAAACATTAGTCGCTTATTTCTTGGTCCTCGATAGCATTAATTTTTGTTTTTGGCCTGCCCTCGGCAATCCAAAGTGGGAAATCGAATACCAATCAGAAAAAATTTCCGGCTACTTCGCGCTCGCCGCCTCACTGAAAAAAGCACTCGAATCAGGAGTACCGCTTACGAATGCTCAGTATCTTGCGGAACTTTCTCCAAAGGAATTCAAAAAAAAATTGGGAGGTAAAGGTAATTTACAGCTTTTGGATTTCCGCGTGCGAAGCCTTAATGAATTAGGCCAGATATTGATGCGCGAGTATCAAGGCAAAGCTTATAACTTAGTCGAAGCAGCTGCACAGAGTGCACTACAACTGGCCCGTTTGGTAGCAGACAAGTTACCCTCTTTCCGGGATACTGCCGAATACCAGGGTAAAAAGGTTTTTTTCTATAAACGAGCGCAACTTTTTGCCGCTGACCTTTACGGAGCATTGCAGGGAAAGGAGTGGGGCTTTTTTCACGACCTTGACCTGCTTACCGCGTTTGCTGATTATAAATTACCCCAGGTACTTCGGCACATAGGAGTATTGCGTTATGAAAAAGCCCTGGCTCAAAAAGTCGACCACCACAACCTCCTTGATGCGGGGAGCCCGGAGGAAGTGGAAATCCGAGCGAACACTATTTGGGCCGTTGAGCTTATCCATCAAGAGTTAATGTCATGGGGAAAAAATTTAAAAGCAATGGAAATTGACTGGCTCCTATGGAATCTGGGGCAGCAAGAAAAATACAGAGTAAAACCTTATCACCGAACCATTACTATCTTTTACTGATGTTCTCTTTCGAAATTCGTTCCACTGAGGGAGAAGCGCGGACAGGAGTGCTAATAACACTTCATGGTAACATTGAAACTCCTGTTTTTGGCCCAAAACGGGACAGTCTTGATAAAGGGCAAAGCAGATTTTAAAATTCACTTTTGCAAGCCTCAATTTAAAAATAACCCCCAACCAATCAAGAAAGAATGCTCCTGCTATACGTGTAGTAACTATTCAAAAGCCCATCTCCGGTATCATTTTATAACAAGGGAGCCTTCAGGCGCTCGATTAGAGGCTATTCATAATCTTACTTTTTTGGAATCTCTCATGAAAAAAATCCGCGCAGCAATCAAAAGGCAACGGTTGAGAGAATTAAGACAAGCCTGGTTCTCGACACCATAAGACTTTTTTAAATCTTTGCAGTTGCTCTTAGATGTTCGCATATTTTCTATGGATAATTATTTTTTGCTTTAAGTAAGCAGCTTTTAACGTTTCCGGGTAATTTTTTGGCGGCTTTCATTATTGACTTTTGGGGTTAACTTAGGATAAAAAAAGGGGAAATACCAAAACTTATTCCTCAATTTTTTCACTTCTTAACAAGGAGGGAATCACATGGAGGAAAAAAACCAGAGCATAAACGGGGATAAATTGTCTGAAGGGGTATGCGACAGCCAGGATACCTGTAAACCGGAAAAGAAATCCGGACTGAGCGAAGACTGGCTCTCCCTTTGGTTGGGTCTTCTTATCTTTTTCTTTTCCTTGGGGATTTTTGGAGGCTTTGACCTTCTCGGGTGGGGAATTAGCACAAAGGTTTGGACCGATCCTGCGAAAGCATTGGCTCCGGTATCAAAAGTTTTTTGTGGGGTTAAAGGGGAAATTACAAAAGTCGACAGTCAGAAACTCACCATCAAGAAAGCTGATGGCACTGAAGAAGTAATTAACGCAAAAAATACAAACGAGATAATCGTGGGAGCCCCTTACGAAAAAAAGGGCATGCCTGGGGTTACCTCGTTGTTTCTTACCTATCTTGCCTTGATGGTTATCATGGGGATAGGCGCCAGACTCTTGGGAGCACCGGTTGGGAAGTTTATTCTTGGCTTCACCATCGTGTTTTGGATAAGCTTTTGCTGCTGGTTTTTTGGCAACTATGCCTACATTGCGGCTACCAAAAACCAACTCAAACAATTTAATATCCCTTGGTCCCTGAGCCTTACGGGAGAAGCTGGTTTTATTATCGCTCTTTTAGTAGGCCTTTTAATTGGGAACTTTTTCCCCAAGCTCTCAAAAATCCTTCAAGAGGCAACCCGGCCTGAACTTTACATTAAAACCGCCATTGTGATTATGGGAGCAAGCTTGGGTGTCAAGGCTGCAGAATCGTTCGGTCTGGCAACAAATATTATGTTTCGAGGGCTTTGCGCAATTGTTGAAGCTTATTTGATTTATTGGGCAGTCGTATATTTTGTTGCCCGAAAGTACTTCAAATTCAGCCGGGAATGGGCAGCGCCACTTGCTTCCGGTATTTCTATCTGCGGGGTGTCCGCCGCCATTGCAACCGGCGCGGCGATTAAAGCCCGTCCGGTGGTACCGATCATGGTTTCCTCACTTGTGGTTATCTTTGCTGTGGTGGAAATGCTCATTTTACCCTTTCTGGCGCAAGCAACCCTCTGGAGAGAACCGTTAGTTGCCGGGGGCTGGATGGGACTTGCAGTTAAGACTGATGGAGGGGCAGTTGCCAGCGGGGCAATTACTGATGCGCTTATTCGAGCAAAAGCTTTCGACGTTGATGGGGTTTCCTATCAAGAGGGCTGGATAACCATGACTGCCACAACCGTAAAAATTTTTATTGATATTTTTATTGGGGTGTGGGCGTTTGTCCTAGCCATCATTTGGTGTTCCAAAATTGAATGTAAAGAAGGGCAGACAGTGCGGGTGATTGAAATCTGGCACCGATTTCCTAAATTTGTGATCGGTTACGCCCTTACCTTTTTCATTCTTCTCATAATTTGTTGGCCCGCTTCTTCTCAAATCAGTCCAAAAGAAAAAGAGAGCAAAAGCTTAACGCAAGAAATTACGGCTTTGGAAGCAAGACTCACAGTCAACGCAGATCCCGCTGCCCAAGTGGTTATCCAGAGCCAGATTAACCAGATGAAAGAACAATTAGCCGGGATCAACGCTTCCATCAAAAAACCAAAAGAAACCATTAGCAAAGCTAAGATTTCTGCCGAGGAAAGCAATGTCTTTCGAGTGCTCTTTTTTGTCCTAACCTTCTTTACTATCGGCATTGTATCGAATTTCAAAAAACTCTGGGAAGAAGGAATCGGGAAACTGGCAGCCGTTTATATTTTGTGCCTGTTTGGATTTATTATTTGGATTGGTCTTTTTATTTCCTGGCTCTTTTTTCATGGAGTTAAACCTCCCCTCATTACCGGATAAAGAAAAGATAGTACCCACTGAGATGCAATGAGCCATCAAAAATTTTTCTCGTNTTTCTTAAAGGAGGCACCAATGACTGAACAACAAAAATTAGCTGAAGAGCTTAAAAAGATGGATTATGAGCCTCTACTGCTAGTAGAAAAAAAACTGATCCGATGGAGTATATGCCTTGGTGTTGGTTTGCTTTTTTTACTCTACTGGCTCAGCATAACCCTTTTTCCCGGTGGGCATTAAGTCCGAGTATAAACTTAATTGCCTAATAATCGCACATCGAGGGGCACCCCCTTTTTCTCATCCCGTACTAAGGAAATAGCGCCAAGGGAGCATTGGCTGGTACACACGCCGCAGCCCATGCAGCGCTCCCAGTCAAAACGAATGTCCTTGCCCTCCACCGAAAGGGCATTAAACGGACAGGCTGCAACGCACTTTTCGCAAACCGTGCAGCGGTTCTTATCAATCTGAGATATATAGCCTGAAGATATGAGGAGGTGCACTCCATAATTCTTCATCGCCTCTAACCCCCCGCAACAGCATTTACAGCAGTTACAGATAGCATAAAACCGCCCCAGACAGTCATCTTTAAACCAGGCGGTATGTAAGTGCCCGCGCTCGTGTTCTTTTTCAAGAATTGCCAGGGCCTCAGCCTGAGTAACCTGGCGACTGGTTTTAGGGTGATGTTCCAGAATAAAATCCACAAAAGGTTGCCCGATAACCATGCAAACCTGGGTTGGTTTACAGGGGTTAACGCGGGCATGACGACACGGGCATTCATACAGAACAATCTCCGGCGAAGCGTTAAGAACCAAACTGCGTGCAGTAGGATAAGGTATAATATACTCCAACTCCTTCAGAGGAATATCAACGTTGAGCGTAATAATCGCTTTTGCATGGTCGTTGGTTAAAATTTTTCCATGGTAGCGGTCAGGAAGCCATTTGTTGATTAAAAGGCCAAACGTCCGGGGAGTATAAGTGATAAAGAAGCGCACATACTGCTTGGTCCAACGACCATAGATGTACGCGTGCAAAGCGCTCAAACTGAAGCTTCGCCTTAAGCCACGCGCACGCATCATTTTCATTGATGATGGGAGCACAAGCCTTCCGCGTTCACCAACAAACCAAAAAGCCATCATCACTATCAGCATTACTCCACCGATTATGAAAATAACAATCATAAAAAAATCCCTATGTGCTATTTAAAAAGAGGCGAATAATAAATACCATAACCTCGGCCTATCTCACAAGAAGAAGGTTTTTGGGTTAATCTTTTTGCGAATTTTTATCATGATCCTCTGTGAAATGAGTTGCCGGGGAGAAAAATTTTTAACTTTATAAAAAACTAAAAATTTAAGCGTAAACCTAACCCAAAGAAACTTTATGCTATTTCCCTGTTGACGAAATGTTGTAAGGGTGGTAAAAATAATTTATAGCCCCCGTAGCTCAGCTGGATAGAGCAAAGGATTCCTAATCCTTGTGTCGCACGTTCAAATCGTGTCGGGGGCGTTAATCATAGATACAACTGACTGCGGTGTCAGAACGGTCAAACCATCGAGGAACTCCGATTGAGGGGATTGAGGACAGATTAAGCGCGGATTGAGAGGACGTTGTTTGCTAAGTTAACTTATTTTTCTCTGCCCTCCTTAGCGCGGGAAATTCAATTCGTTGATATTTCATTCCATTTAAAGAAAACTTTTGCGCAACCAGCCCTACAAACCCGAACCCGTATTGTTTTCCGGGAGGAGGGATTCCTCCCCTCCTCCCGGAAAAAAGCGTTTACATGTTACGGAGTGGTTACGAACACGACATTAGACCATGGCGAGTTACCAAAAGCGTTTATTGCCCGCACACGGTAGTACCAGTCGTAGGTTCGCGACACGTTTTGGGTGAAAGAAGTTACGTTAGCGCCAACGGTAGACGTACTCACAAAACTGGTGAAGGTGCTGTTACCGGCGCGCTGGATCTGAAAACTGGTCTCATTATTCGAATTGTCCGTCCAGGTAAGCGTAACACTGTCATTAGACGTGCTACCGGTGATTCTGACAGCTGCTCCGGCCAAATTGCTCGGAGCCGCCGGCACCTTTAAGCTCACTGTGACTGTGTTCGACGGAGCCGATGGACCGGAGGCATTCACCGCA
>JGI20214J51088_10001546_pt1 | contig 15714 bp, 14 predicted proteins | sample WetSurMetagenome_FD_51088 | JGI IMG/M metagenome (IMG submission 51088) | reverse complement strand
TCAAGCGGGATGAACTGTTTGGGATAGTACTCCCGAGAGAGTGGCCAGAGTCTTGTTCCGACTCCTCCGGCAAGAATGATGGATTTCATGATGCATCCGTTTTCTCTGAACGTGGGCTTGGATAGTCTCACGGTTCAGAAATATATATCATATTTCTGTCCGGAATCATTATTAGAAGATTCGATCCCGCATAAAACGGTAAATGGGATCTGCATGATAAAAAAGTTGGGTGAACATTACCGCGATGAAAGATTCATCATTTTTTCGGCGATGATGCTGTTTTTTGTCGTGTTTTCATTCTTCTTATACCTTTTGTCTCGCAAGGTAAACACCGTTCCATCTTCTCGTCGAAGATGCGGTAGGAATTTGCGAGCACTGATGAATTGGAGATCATGCCGGCAAGCAGTATTACTTCAAGGATCTCCTCCCTGCTCGCGCCCATTTTAAGTGCAGCCTGCATGTGGTATCCTGTACAGTGAGGACATTTGAGCGCTGCTCCGACGGCAAGGCTGATTAATTCGACATATTTTGGATCGAGCGGGCTTGTCTGAGCCACTGTACCCTTGTAGAGAAGATGGGAAATGAGGACCTCGGGGCGTTCTCCCATCCGTTTAAAAATAAGAGGCACCCGTCCATATTCTATCTCGATATCCCGCAACCATTTCTCTGCAGTAACATCTGCACCTCTCGCCACAATTCGCGCAAGCCGTTCTTCAAACTCTTCTTTGGTCGTTTGTTCCATTATATCACCATATTCGTTTCTGAGAATGGCAGGATTTTTACAAGGATATAATCCCTCATTCTGGAGGGAACAATTTCAGATATATCTCCAAGTAAAATGCCGTCTTCGATCTCGAGTTTTCTGAGCACACCGGCAAATGTATCATACGGCAGCTTGACCCGGAGTCCGGCAAGCTGTACGGTTAGGGGTGTCGGTGAGGTGACTCCATGGATTGCCGGCACTTTTTCATTAATCAGTCCCATAAGTCTTGCCGGGGAAACGGACAGGGGATCCTTCTGTATTTCTTCCCGCTTTTTTTCAAGTACCCGTATAATCTCTGCGATGATCTCATCGAGTTTGTCAATCTCATCAGCTTCTTTTGTCCGGCGCATGAACCTGCCGACATTTCCTACATATCCTTCGACAGGTGGATCGATGATCCTTTTAAGGGTTTCTTTGTCAGGACCCCCGCAGACCACGATAGGAACTTCAATGCCTCTTCGGAGTGTGGGCATCTTGTATTCTATACAGGATTCAAAATTACCCATAAGATATACAGCAATATCGTGTTCGTTGATAACATCCCGCTCTTCATCGTTTAAACCGGCAATCCTTTTCCCCGGGCCGCGGGCGAGACTGACCATATTGCTTTTAGCCCCTATCCTCCGCACATATTCTGCGATATCACAGGAGGGGTGGGGCAGGTGGTGGATCTCAAGACTCATACTTACAATTGCGATCTCGGTTCCGACGAGGGGAGTATCGGTCACTTCTCCAAAAAGGGGTTTTGCTATCTCCCGGATAAGATCGATGTCTTCCCGGGGAACAAAGCACTGGAGTACGACCTCAGCGGCAATTACGTGTTTCTGGATTATATACCCTCCAAGATCCTCAATGAGATCGGTTATGAGGTCATGCTGGTAGATTCCTCCCTTGTAGGTTATCGGGACCAGAGTCATGGAACCTCTCCCATAAGGGAAAACTTTTCCCTCACAATCTCATCGATGTTCTCGGAAAGGGTGTTTTCACTTGCAACAAATGAGAATTTTTCTTTGTTGAATTTCTCGCTTCTCAGGCGGAATCCTTCCGGTGCAATGCACCGGAATGCATAAATGAGATCCTTATAGAGCGATTCACTCGGGTCGGCGACGACAATCTCTTCAATCTCTTTGAGGTCTGCTTTGACATCATAGAGGATGACGGTGAAGCGATCAGGTTGTTCAACGTGATCTTTGCCGAATTTCTGCCAGAAAATTTTTAGCATTGGTGCGAGGTAGGTCTCATCAGAAATGACGAGCGTGATCTTGCCTTCAAGAGGATTCACGTTGGCAAAATCCCCTACCCTGACCCGTGTTGTAATCTTTTTCAGAATGCCCACTGCCACAAAGATCGGCACCTTTGGATCGATAAAAATGTGAAGCTTATGGATAACTCTCAGGAGGTTGTGGTCCAGAAGGACATCGTTTGCGATCTGCCGATAATACTCAGCCCCCAATTGCTCCGGGCATTCCACTTTAAAGTACTCAATGGCAGGCATCTAATCGTCCTTAATAAATCCCGAAACAAGCAACGCAGACCCCACAGCACCGATATACTGCGAATACGGAGGGACGAGAATCTTTGTCTGGAGCAGTTCCCCCATGGCGAATACAAGCCCCTGGATGAGTGATGTGCCACCAACCATGATCACTGGCTCCTTAATATCAATTTCCTGCAGCTGCTGTTCAAAAACCTGTTCGGCCACACTGTGACAGGCTGCTGCGGCTACATCCTCGCGGGTGCTGCCNGCTGCGAGTGCATTGACCAGGCTCTGCGTCCCGAAAACAATACAGTAACTGTTCATNGGCACACGACCGCCGAATCCTTTCATGGAAAGCGGACCAAGCTCAGTGATATCGACGCCGAGCCGCTTTGCCGTCATCTCAAGAAACCTTCCACTTGCACCTGCACAGATACCCCCCATGGTAAATACGCCGGGGATACCATCCATCACCGAAATTGCCTTGTTATCCATTCCGCCAATATCAATAACCGTAGCTGGACCGCGCTGGCGGTTGGCAAGATACACGGCACCTTTCGAGTTCACCGTAAGTTCTTCCTGGATGAGATCAGCATGGATCTCTCTCCCAACGAGGAAACGACCATACCCTGTTGTTCCGACAGCCTGAACGTCATCTCTTGTGATTCCCGCTTCCTCAAGTGCGTGGGCAATTACTTCCTGTGCACTTTTTAAAACTTCGGTGGTTGGTTGCCAGCCGGTGCCAATGATCTTGTTGTCCTTCATCACGATAGCTTTTGTCGTCGCAGAACCTGAGTCAAGCCCCAGTGTAATACCCCGCTGGGCTTCACGTGCAAGCAGTGCACGACGCCGGGCNATGGTTGTAAGCGCCTCCATGCGGGTGAGGAGCGTTCCGGCAGTTGTACGTTCAGTAAATGAGTAACTGACTACCGGGAGTTTTGAATATTCATTAATATACCGACGGAGTTCGTTACGAACGATTGCCGCCTCAGCGCACCGGAAACAGGTTGCGATAAAGACAGCGTCTGCTTCCACCCGCCCCTCAACGAGTGCTATTGCCCTTGCAATGGCAAGTTTTAAGTCCGGACTCCTGACATCCAGCCCGAACGTATCAAAATCGCGGCGTACATCTTTAAGAGCAACGTCGGGATAAAAAATCTCGCCTCCGACCTCATGTGCTGCTGCATCTATCTCGTGCTGGATACCGGAATATTCCGGCCCGCAGGAGAGTTGTGCAATACGTACAGGAGGAGTCATTTCACTGCTCCCAGATCCATGAGGAAACGCTTGATCGCAGCAACGAATATCACACCCTCCTCATCATTTTTTGGGTAGTTCAGCTCAATCTTCGGGATATCTTTCTGATGGAGGAGGAACTTGACCAGCTCGTTGGTGCGGGCACACCCCATGCATCCGAACGCAAGATCGGCATCGTTGATGATGATCGCTGCTTCACAATCTCCTATCATCGGTCCGTAGAGCGACATACGGCCGCGAACACCGGAAGGGACTTCGACTGCAGCCCACTTGAGTCCCTTTTTAGGTTCTTCGGGAGTTATCTGGAGTGGCGGGGATTCAAATCCTGCTGTCTGGATACGTTCACGGATGGCCGTTGCAGATGAGAGTGGTGTATGTCCGAACCGAGCCACCATGTCAGAGAGGATCAGGCTTGTTGAAGGGTAAATGAATACTTTTGCCATATCAGGACTCCTGTGCTTCGATCAGTTTCTTAAGTTTATTGAGGTCCAGTGTTTTATGCTCCAGGGGATTTTCTGGTGCGGGGATTGAATGTTCATCCCTGCTGTTCAGCTCCTCAAGCCCGTGTGATATATAGGAGATGATAGTCATCTCGTGTTCCATGCCATTATATCCGGGCCTTGCGCCACCGAGATTCGCCCGGCAGCGGCGGGGATCGCCGGGAGGAAAGCCACGGTCTTTGATAAATATATGTTCCGGATCGATCTTACGAAGCTCGGAAATGACGCGATCGACTTCACCCTCATCACCATGTATGACGATCCCAAAACAGGTCTCCTTGATCATCAAACCACGCGAGATCTCATAGGCCCGCAATGCAAGATCGGCTGGTGTTACATCGAACGATTCCACCACCACGTATTTTGTTACGGTTCCTACCTGCGCCGGANTATATTCATTCACCGTTTTACCACCCTGATATACACATTCTCTTTCTCTTTTACTTTTTTCAGTTTCTCCGTATCGATCACACGCCCGATAATATTTGTCCCTTCAAAAGGTTCTGAGGTAGGCCCGAACTCTCTGTTTGCCGAAAGACGCACACCAACAAACCCGGAACCCTTGCGGGAATCATTTGTGATCGCAAGTGCGGCGGCAGGAACCTCATCTTTGGGTGTATTCTCAGGATTGATCTTTATTCCCGACGGGATGGACGATCTGAACAGAACTACGTCATCGAACTTAAAAAAGACCGGTATCATTCCGGCATCATGTTGTTTAAGTCCGGTAATACGGCGGAATATATCGCAGCTGACCGGCGCTTTTTCGTCATCGAGCTCAATATCTATAACTTTATCCAAAGGAGCTGTGGTTATGGTGACCATTCTTTCGCTCAGGACTTCCAGGGTAGTGCCCGGATCCTGCGAAATAACAATTCTTTCACCTTCTTCATTGTCAACGTGAAGCAAAATTTTTTCCGATTGGACGATCTCTTTTGCCATGGACAGGGGGAGTCCGAGAAGATCAATCCGTTGTGGCAGAACACTTATGGTAAGGAGATCCCGCTCCTTTGCAAGTTTTACCAGTTCAATGCCATGAACGACCTGACCAACAACATCATGGACCTGGCTGGTGGGGACATCTGTACGGTAAATATAGATTCCCCCGGCCAGTTGTCCCTTTGNCCGGACGGTCACAGTACCCTCTCTTCTGGGGTGCCGGAATTCCGTGTCGATATCCTCAGTACCTGCTAGTCGGGAATCAAGAATGTGAGTACTCGTTACCCGGCTGACAGTAAATCTCCCGGATCTGAGGGCAAGAAGCATATGTTCAACGCTCCCGGCCGCCTCCGTTGTTATACGTTCCGAAGTATAACCCTGGGCGATTACATTAACCCGGGTTACAATTTGCATCCCGTCTTCAAGAACAATGTTCATATCGACTGTCGTAAACGAACGGCTTGTATCTGCCCAGCTGACAACCGGTTCGATTTTCGTGATACGGTCACCTGATGTCCAGCGGTCAAGAACCCCTCTGCCACTTATAACTTTTGCAAAAACACCCCCGCTTTCATCCGCCCCATGATCTGCGGAATGGCGGGATTTGGAGAAAATCAGGTAGGACAGCTTCGGCTCGTATCCTCCACACCCGAGAATCACATCCCCTCGTTCATAAAGGTGAGGTTTACGTTGCGGGTGAAATATAGTGGGGAACGGTCCGAACGCCGATGCGTAACGATCACCCCAATGGATAGTGAGGTTTTGCACAATGTCCGGATACTGAAGGAAATCCGCTCCCCCGCCAAGCGTCTCAATTACCACCTCCCCGGCTGTGGTGCTGAGTGCGAGACTTGCTGTCTTTGCCTGCTCCAGTGTAGACGGGCGAATAATTGCTACACTGCAACCTGATGGATAAAGGGAAATAACAGAACCAAGCGTGCTCCCCTCACTGACCTCCATCTTCTTTCCGTCAAGATGGATGGTAATCATTCCACGTGTCATGCTGCAGGTTGACTCATAAGCTTGCGCTCTTCTTCAGTGAGGATTGCAAGAACATCTGCCGTTTTACCTATCTGCACGATCTTGCCGCCACGCATCAGGGCAATCCGGTCACAGACATTCCGAACGAACTCCATATCATGCGAGACAACGATAAAGGTCTCCTCCATCTCTTCACGGGAGTGCATGATTGAATGTTTGACATCAATCTTGGTGATGGGATCCATGGTTCCGGTCGGTTCATCAAGAATCACAATCCGGGGCTCCCGAATGAGGACCTGGGCAAGGGCTACCCGGTGTCGTTCCCCTTCAGAAAGTTGTCCGGGCATCCGTTCAAGAATCTCCTTGCTCTTCTCATCTGAAAATCCTGCCATCCGGAGGGTAACGAGTGCCTTTCTCATAGCAAGCTCTTTTGGGAACTCCAACCCGATCGCATCGGTAAGATTGTCGAGAACGTTACGGTGGGGAAATAGATCATATTCCTGGTGCAACAGCCCGATATATCCTGTTGCCCTCCCCCTCTGCTCAATCCCGGGTTTGGTCATATCAATCCATTCTTCGCCGATCCGGATATTTATCTCCCCGCTCGTTGGCTCTACAAGACCCGCAATAATNCCTGANAGGGTTGTTTTTCCCGCNCCGCTCTTTCCGATGATCCCGAATATTTCTTTTGTATAGACCTCAAAGGTGACCCCGTTTACCGCTCTCACGACTCCACGATCTACAGAAATGTAGCGTTTGAACAGGTCACGTGCCACAACAACTTTATCCCCCAACGCGGATTCTTCAAATTTTTCAGAGTCATCATAACCCTTCATGAATTCCGCTATGACTTCCTTTGGTGTTCCTATCTTAGCAATCCCCCCGTCAACCAGGAGCATTGCACGATGAGCCACATCCTCAATAACCTGTGAAAAGTGGGATGTAACAACCATCCCCATATTGTTTGTCCTGGCTGCATCGATAAGCATGGAATGAACGATACGTGCAGTGCCAGGATCAAGAGTGCCCGTCGGTTCATCGGCAAAAAGGAGAAACGGTTCTTTGGCAAGCTGACGTGCGAGGACAACACGTTGCTTCTCTCCACCTGAAAGATCACGCGCGATATGCATCATCCTGTGGGAAAGTCTTACCTGATCAATAAGATCGGCGGCACGATTGATGGACTTCTCCTGAGGGTAATCGATATCGTCGAGAGCATGCAGCACATTTTCAATAACCCGGTCATCACCGTATAATGCAAATGTTCGCTGGAACATGATTGCTGTGCGTCGCATCAGCCGGCGTTTAAGCATCTCATCTCCCTCGCTCCAGAGATCTACGTCAAGAGCTGAGAGCATTCCCCCACAATGAGGGCATGCTTTTCCGGCGGAACTCCCGACATCCATGTAAGTGCATCTGTTACATGCTGATACATGGTATAGTATTTTCCCGCTTGTCGGGGGCTGCTCCACACCCCGTATGAGGTGCATGAGCACAGTTTTTCCTGCGCCACTCCTGCCAATAATTCCCAGGATCTCCCCTTCGGCAATCTCAAAAGAAATATTCTTGAGTACCCTCGTGCCATCAAAATCCATGGAGAGGTTTTCTACCGTGATTAGTGGAGCCTTCATAATACCTTATACCTATTGTGATACTTGTGACATATTACCTTTTATATGATGCATCACAGTCGTCACGATCGGAATGTCCTGCCGCGGTAAGATGGTTCTTTACAATTGAAACCACCTCGCTCACATTTTTTACCACGTAATCAGCTTCCCTGTAGAGTTCTTCCGGCCGGTCACCAGCCTGCTGGATTGTCAGAATTGCAATATCGGCATTCTGCATAGCACAGAGGTCATTGATACCATCACCAACCATAAGGACTGTATCATATTCCTGGCGCAAATCATTGACTATCTGTGCTTTAACGGTGGGTGTAGCAACGCCGTAAACCCTGTCGCGGGGAATACCCAGATGGTCTGCCATTTTTTCCAGTTTCGTTACCCGGTCACCTGATGCTATGAACGTAGGCACTCCCATGCGGTGGAGGGCTGTAATGGTCTCTTTTGCACCGTTAAAGGGCCAGCCACCGGCTGTTATTGCAAATTCTATACATTTGTCTGCCATGTTGACAATCGCACCGCTGTTCAACGTAACAATAGATTCGGCTTTACAGACGGTCCAAACATTCCGGATGCATTCCTTCAGGTCACTTACGTGGACCCGCTGATCCGTATAAAGCACATCCCCTATCTCTTCTGCAGTTACAATTTTTCTGGTGCAGCTTACCCCGAATCCGAGTTCATGTTCTACGAGGTAGGAAGAAAGGAGAATTTCTCCCGGTGTTTTTATGATATCCTTTGAGTGTACAGGCAGGACAACGAGGACACGATCAGGGCAACTGAAGGTAAGCGTAGTGGTCTCGATACCCGGCAGGAGTTTTTTATTGCAGATATCTTTTGCAACCCGGTAGGTGTTCAGGAGTGTCCCGGCACTGTCAAAAACAATCGCTAACGACATACTATTACCCGGTGATAAACTCTATGTACTTTTCTGCACATTGAATCAATGAAGCTGATGTTCGTAACTGAAACCGCAGAGAAGATAAAACGCATGGAGATCAGGGGTGCCGGAAAAATTGCCCGTGAAGCCGCTGAAGCACTAAAACGTAATGCGATGGAAACCGGGTCGGAAGATCTCATCTCTTTCCGGCGGGAAATGGATAGTGCTGCACAGATCCTTGTCAGTACGCGCCCAACCGCGGTCTCACTGCCAAATGCTGTACACATTGTGATGTCCGCACTTGATCGGGCATTAACCTTTGAGGAAGCGCAACATGGTGTGATCGTTCATGCAGAACAGTTTATTCGCTCTTCACTGCACGCAGTGGAAAATATCGCACAGTTTGGGGCACACCATATACAGGACGGAGATACGCTTCTCACGCATTGCAATTCTGAAGCTGCCCTCGGGTGTATTATCGAAGCGCACCGAAGCGGGAAGGAGATCGAGGTATTCGCCACAGAAGTGCGTCCACGAAATCAGGGGTATATTACGATCAGAACCCTTAATGATGCCGGTATTAAAACCAGCTTCATTGTTGATTCGGCTGTTCGTTCGTTCATCCATGAGGTTGATCTCGTTATCGTAGGTGCCGATGCTGTCACCGTGAATGGCGCAGTGGTGAATAAGATCGGTACATCACAGGTTGCCCATACTGCCCATGAAGCCCGGGTAAACGTCCTTGTTGCGGCAGAGACCTATAAGTTTGCCCCCAGAACCATATTTGGTGAGTTAATCCAGATTGAGAAGCGTGCAGGGAATGAGGTACTTGCAGATGAGATCGCAGGAACTCTCCCGTACGTCACGGTGCGTAATCCCGCATTTGATGTGACTCCGGCAGAATATATCGACCTTATTATAACGGAAGCAGGAGCAATTCCGCCTCAGATGGCTTATATTATTATCCGTGACTATCTTGGGTGGGGGATAGAGGAATTCCATAAAACCTTTGAAATCAATTCAGTACACGAGGAATAACAAAATGAAATGTGCCTCATTCAGTCCGGGCAGCTTTTGAGGAATTATTTATGGAGATACTATTTACCAAACTACACGGAAACGGTAATGATTTTGTGTTGATTGATGAGCATGAGAAAATTGTCATACCGGATGATATGAAAGGGCAGTTCGCAGCAATTTATTGTGATCGTCGTTTCGGGATAGGAGCTGACGGTATCATCTTCCTCTCCAAATCTGAAAAAAGCGATCTCAGGATGCGTATCCTTCAGCAGGACGAGAGCGAAGCGGAGATGTGTGGTAATGGCATCCGCTGCCTTGCAAAATATGCAGTTGATACCGGGTATGTAAAGGATTTTTGTACAATTGAAACCCCCGCAGGTGAGATGGGGGTCTCCATGGTATACAATGAGGACGAGTTCTCTGCAATGATCACTATGACTCCCCCAAAATTTGACCGAAAGGATATACCGGCAACTGGTGAAGGAGACTACAAAGAGAAGATAGGTGAATTTGATGTTTACGCAGTAAATACCGGCGTCCCCCATGCCGTTATTATTGTTGACGCCATCGATTCCATTAATGTTGAAACAGTGGCACCATCAATCCGCAACCACGCAACGTTCGAAAAAGGGGCGAATGTGAATTTCGTTGAGAGAACCGGGCCCGACAGTATCAGGATTCGCACCTTCGAGCGTGGCGTGGAGGAAGAAACCCTCTCCTGCGGTACCGGTGCCACGGCATCAGCTGCAGTTGTTCGCAAACTGGGGTATACCGGGGATACGGTTCAGGTCGAAACACGGGGGGGCCCCCTCACGATTTATTTAAAAGATGGGGCAAAAATGGAAGGGCCTGCAACAACGGTTTTTTCGGGAAAGATCTCCTACTAAAACCCTCACTTAATATGAGAAAAAAACTTTTATCAAGAGGAAATTTCCTGGTAGCTACCCNGAATTTGCAGGGAAATAAAAATACAGTTCCATCCTTTTAGGATCCTGCATGGAAANCAAATCGTCTGTAAATTGTCCGGGATCCCTAAGGAGCCGCTCCTCACGTCAGGTCTTCTCCGATCTTTTCTTATATGTTATGTCCTGACCAATTTCCAGGACGGTAACTGGTGTGCCATTTGTATCCCGTAATGCAACATTTGCACTACCTACAAAGAACCGTTTCATACCATGCCTATCAATGAGTGTGAACTCATGAATATGCATTTTTCCGTCTCTGAATGCCATGAGAACGGGACAAGTATCTTGATTGCAGGGCTCATTTCTTTTATAGTACACATCATAGCACTTCATTCCTACAGGATCTTTTCCAAAATAGTGCAGAGCAGGTTTATTGGCCCAAATGATGCTGAGATCCCTGTCCATTATCGTTATAATCTCAGGAATTGAACCGAGAATTGCATTGAGTTTTCCCTCGCTGTTATGCAGCTTGACATCAGCATTTTTTCTTTCGGTGATATCCCGTGAAATTCCAAGAACCGATCGAACGTAGTTATCAGCGTCTTTTAACGGGGTCAGGATGTGATCAAACCAGCGAATCCGTCCGTTAAACATCAGAGGGCTCTCATTCCTGAGGGAGACCCCCGTTTTAAAAACTCTGTCAAGAGCTTTTTTCTGGTTTTTGGCCACCTCTGGAGGGAATACAGAAGAGCGGGGTTGACCGACGATCTGGTTCGCCGGTTTGTTGACCATTGCAGCAGCGTAACTGTTTACATATTCCACCCGGTCATCCTTATCAATCACAAATATAAGGTCGTTTGAAGCCTCGGCGAGGGTTCGATAGCGTTCTTCGCTCTCCTTTAATGCATCTTCTGCACGTTTACGCTCCGTTATATCCCGTAATGCTACCTGTATTGCAGGTTTTCCTTCAATAGTGGTTTTAACTCCCCTGCCTTCAACAATAATGGATATTCCATCAACACGGACCATATTCAACTCTATCGGAGGCGAAATATCCCCAATAAGATCCTTCTGGATATTCTCCCTTATCGCATCGCGGAATTCAGGATGAATAAAATCGAGAATATCACTTCCGATCATCTCATCCAGATTCGAAGCGCCCATGAGGGTAAGGGCTGCCGGGTTCATGAAAAAAATCTTTCCATCCCGGTGAATAATAACGGCATCGGGTGATATATCAACGAGTGTTCGGTACCGCTCCTCGCTCTCCTCTATTTTCCGTTCCGCTTTTTTTCGCTGGGTAATATCCTCGAAAATGACGGATACTCCCCTACGCCCATCCTCAAAAACTGTAGGTGCGATCCGGCAGAATAAGATGACTCCTTTTGTACTGAGTTCAATCTCCCCAAACCATTCCTTTCCAGTACTTCCCTCTTTGATATTTTCGATGAATGCAGAGAATGCTTCATCAAAGACCAGAGCAACGGGCGTATATTCGATATTTTTTCCCATCAGGTCTTTACGGTCAGTTCCGACAAGGGTAAGGAACGGTTCATTTGCAAAAATAATCCGAAGGTTTGTGTCCAGCTGTATAACAAGTTCTGAAGATATGGACAATACGGAAAAGAGGGGAACTCTCTGTGAGAGCATATAAATCTTGGCCATCCCCAGGTGGCGCATCTCAACCTGCCCGGACATGAGAAGGTTTTCAAGGTACCTCCCGGCGGTATTCCTGTTGATCCTGACTTCTTTCACAATGTCCGTTATGCTCAGGCCCTGAGGGTTTACCTTTAACAAATCCTTAATCTGGATGGCAATCTCTTTTTTCTGAATCATTCTTCTATGGTTCTTGGGTGTGTTCAGTTATAAAAAAGATTCAGGTGGTACTCTTCCCAAGAACGATGTACTCAAAAAAATGTGCTCAATAGGTTATGAAGAAACCTCCCCTGTTCTCTAAAGTGCCCTAATCCCGTCCTGCACTATCTCGAAGTCAAACGATGCACCTTCAGGTTGCGAACGATGTTTTACAAGCCGTGCCCTGCGGAACCCGGGACTATCTGTTTTTTCGAGCCGGACGATCACTTTTGAGATGTGTTCCAGAGCAGTACCCCCAAGTCCGAAGAACGTGTTTTTCACCGTATCCATGTATACCTGATTGGTGATAATCACCGGGATATCGTAGCGTTTGGAATATCCAAGTAACTGAATCATCTGCCGGGTAAGCATCTGGATAGAGTCTCTTCCCTTTTCAAGATCCGTGCGGTACAATGCAGTAGCTGAATCCATGATTAGTAAGCCCGGTTTGTGGGTCTTGAGAACCCTCTCGGCTTCAGCAATCATCGCTCCCTGGTGCTCGAAGTCAATAGGTTCGAACAGGAAGAGCCGGTCAGCAATTTTTTCAGTGTCTGCTCCTGCAACCTGTCGGAACCGCTCAATGGAAAACCCCTCAGAATCTATGAATACGACGGTATGCCCGGCCCGGAGACAGGAAACCGCCGCAATGATACAGAGTGTACTCTTGCCACTCGCAGGTTCTCCATAGAATTGGGTAATTGTCCGGGTTTCAAGTCCGCCTCCAATCAGCTGGTCAAGTGCGGTACTTCCGATGCTCCGGCGATCCGTCTTCATCGGACACCAGATGAAGGACCATTTCTCCCGACAGATTTCCAGCCGGCATATTCAATTGCCTCCAGGACTTCGCGCACCGGGATCCCAAGCTCTGTTGCCCAGTCACGGGCCTGGTCAAATTCGGGTTTGAGGGAGTAGATATCACCATGCATCCTTCCGAACTTGACTGCCATTGAGCGATGTTTACCAGCAATTTCAACATCTATATTTTCAATGGTCCGTTCGGCAATGAACCGGTGGACTGCGGGAATACGTCGTATGCCGAGCGTCCCGAGTTCCCGTGCCATAAGCTCAGCGAGGTCCCCGCTCCGGTCATAGGTACAGATGATCCGGATAAGAAAACCGGGCCGTCCCTTTTTCATTATCACCGGCGTTGCGCTCGCATCCCGTGCACCGGCCTTTAAAAACCCGGTGATTGCATTGGCGATTACCTCGCCACTGACATCGTCAACATTTGTCTCGAGAATATCTACCGAATCCTGCGAGAATGCTCCCTGTTCTTCCGTTGTTTCAATGATCATTGCCCGGATCACATTAGGGGTGCCTGCGTAATCCCGTGTGCCTGCACCATAGCCAACCTTCATGAGGGTATATAGTCCCAGTTCTGTTGCAGCAATCGTCGAGAACTCTGCAAGGAGTGCGGCACCAGTTGGTGTGCAGAGTTCGCCTTCTTCTTTTCCCTGTTGGGTCAGGAGCCCGGAACCGCTGAGAATTGCAGCAGTCGCCGGCGCTGGTATTGGGAATGTACCGTGTGAACCTGTTGCTGTTCCCCGGCCGAGTGCGATGGGCATTACGGTTACCCCATCAACACCCAGTGACTGAAGGGCGGTACATGCACCGATTACATCGGCAATTGCGTCGTCAGCTCCTACTTCATGGAAGTGTGCATTGACTCCATGAACACTCTCTTCAGCATCGTGGATGCGGTGGAAGATCCGTTTTGCCATCGTGAGTACACCTGGTGTAAGATCTGCCGAGACATCATCGAGCCGCTGTAACACATCATGGAGTGAGCGGTGGACATGAGCAGCCCGGGAATCAACTTTTACCGCCCTGATACCAGCCCGGGTCACTTCGGATATCTGAGGTTCGGCAACGACGGATTGCATCGCCCTTATAACACAATTTTTATCCGCTCCACAATCCAGCAGTGCTCCGATGATCATATCACCTGCGGCGCCGTTGAACGGATCAAAAACGAGAACTTGCATTTACAGTACTTATAAATCCCTGCGTATATGACCTTTAAGGTAATGCCTGAAGTTCAGTTNAGGGTNGATTCAGCGTACCCCGGNGATCAGGGTGGCGGNAAAGCCCGGCTTGATCCCGAAACGATGTTACTCCTCAAGATCTCTCCCGGTGATCTTGTGGCGATTGAAGGGAAACACCGGACCGTTGCCAAGGTCTGGCGGGCGCTTGTTGAGGATTGGAATCAGCGTAAGATTCGGATCGATAATTTCACCCGCCTTAATGCGGGTGTCAGCATTGGAGATACTGTCAAGGTTGTAAAAATTGCCGAAGAGGTGGAAGCGAAACGCGTCGTGCTTGCGCCACCCGAAGATCTCCCAAAAAAGATTCCGATCGCCAACAACCCTCATGTAATTAACGGGTTGATCGATTTCCCGGTTACGAAGAATGATTCTGTGCCTATAATGCTCGGCCTGCCATTTATCCAGCCACAGATCGTGGCATTCAAAGTCGTGGAGATCGAGCCTGATGAAGCAGTTATCATCACAAAAAATACATCAGTTGAGTTCTCCGACAAACCGGCAGCAGGTTTTGAAGGTATCAAACGGTTCTCCTACGAGGATATTGGGGGGCTCAAGGATGAACTCCAGCGGCTCCGTGAAACTATAGAGCTCCCGCTGCGACACCCGGAACTTTTTCATAAATTGGGGATCGAGCCCCCAAAAGGGGTGCTCCTTTATGGCCCCCCGGGCACGGGGAAGACGTTGATTGCTAAGGCGGTGGCTGGTGCAAGTGATGCGCATTTTATTCATATTGCTGGGCCAGAAGTAATTTCAAAATACTATGGTGAAAGTGAACAAAGACTTCGTGAAGTCTTTGACGAGGCTCGCGAGAACTCTCCTTCGATCATCTTCATCGACGAATTAGATTCCATTGCCCCCCGCCGGGAGGAAGTTACCGGAGAAGTTGAAAGAAGGGTTGTTGCGCAGCTCCTGACCATGATGGATGGCCTTGAAGAGCGCGGGCAGGTCGTTGTAATCGGAGCCACGAACAGGGTTGATGCAATCGATGCCGCCCTCAGGAGACCGGGAAGGTTTGACCGGGAGATTGAGATTGGTGTCCCTGCGGAACCAGATCGTAAAGAAATNTTGGGAATCCATACACGAGGAATGCCTCTTGCAGACGATGTGAACTTGGATGCTCTCGCGGAACAGACCCATGGGTTTGTTGGTGCTGATCTCGCAGCACTTGCCCGTGAGGCGGCAATCCGTGCATTGCGTCGTTATTTACCAGAACTCGATCTTAATGAACAGGAGATTTCTGAAGAAATTCTTGAAAGCCTAAAAGTGAAAGCAAGTGATTTCCGGAATGCACAACGAGACGTCACTCCAAGTGCCATGCGTGAGGTAATGCTCGAAGTGCCTCATGTAAAATGGGAAGATGTCGGCGGACACGAATATGCAAAAGAGGAAGTTAGAGAAGCTGTCGAATATCCACTCACCGATCGTGAACGTTATGCAACGCTTTGTATCAATCCCCCACGAGGAATTC
>JGI20214J51088_10001543_pt1 | contig 15730 bp, 20 predicted proteins | sample WetSurMetagenome_FD_51088 | JGI IMG/M metagenome (IMG submission 51088) | reverse complement strand
GAGTTTTTTTGACTCTTCCAGGTAGAAGATATGGCCCGGATGGAGGATATCGAAGGTACCGGTTGCAACAATACGGCGCCCGGTCATGCAACCACCTCCAGGTCATGGGGTTCCCCGTCAGCGGTAAAACACCGCCAGTCTCTCTCACGGTACGGGTACCCGATGATCAGGTGGTATTTCCCGGTCCTGGGAAAAAACCTGAGGTCCGCATCGGATGGGCTGATTGCCCCGCGGGGATGGCTGTGGGCGCTGCCGGCAACATGGGTATTGAGCGGCATCATGTCATAAAAAAGCGAGGCTGAATCCTCGCGGACTACGGTACCGGGAAGCAGGTTCACTTCGTCGATGAACCCGTCGCGTTCAAGGAGGAGTGCCACGAACTCGTTGGGATGGCTGTCCTGCGCCATCCGGAGGAGAAGCGAGAGAATATCCTTTTTTATCCCGTGGATTTTCATGGTATGTTCCTCCTGTGGTACTTCAGGTGCTGTACCAATCCTGTTGGTCCCGGATACAAAAAAACTCTCCTTAACAAAATAAGGGATTATTTCTCGACCTTCGCAAGGTCCCCGCTCAGGTCCTGCGAGAGATCGATACCGGTAAAGTCACCGCTGGTTGGCAGGGCCATGGCAAATCCCGGGGTGATGTCGTACTCGACGGTAGTGTTTGCCGGTACGGTGAGGTCAAGGATGTGCCCGCCGGTCTTCCGGTCATCGCTGATGAAGTGGAGATGGTATCCTGCAACATTGATCCCTTTGAAAAAGACCGGCGTATAGAACCCGACTATCGTACCGGTGGTATCGGAGTACGTGTAGACCGACTGGTTTGTTGATGCATTGGCAAGCGTGGGGTAGGGCTTGTGCTGAGCCGGTATGGCCCGGACTTTCATGGTGGGGAATGTCCCGTGCATCCGTACCGCGTAGACCATATTCCCGGTCGGGAGCTTGCCTGCCATCGCTGAAGAGAAAACGGACAGGTTCATCGGCCTGTCCGTGGTAACCACCTGGTCGCGATCGAAGTACGTCACCGTTGCAAACGGGGTGGTCTGGTTGTCGGATGCCTTGTATATATGACCATCAGCCTTTGCCTGGTAAACAACGCCGTCCAGCACGATCATCTCGCCGTCAAGTGCATCAAAGGTGCCGATCCCGAAATCACCTTTCTTCCTGATCTCCCCGACAGTCTGGACTCCGTCAAAGACNCCCTGCATCAGGGCATCGATGGTCGAGACCTGGTACAGGACCTCGCGATCACCTGTTGCTTTAGCCGTGTCATATATTTTCGCAAAACTGGAAAATACCGCTGCGCCGGCAAAGATGAGGACGATCGCGAGCGCGATGCCGAGAAAAAATTTGGTGTCCATAAAAATGCCGGAAAATTATTTCTTGCCGGTTACCTTGATGACATGGTACCCGAACTGGGTCTTGACCGGGCCGACAACCTTACCGACTTCCTCCTCGAATGCGATCTTCTCGAACTCCGGGACCATCATTCCTTTGCCGAACCACCCGAGATCGCCACCGTTCTTGCCCGAGGGGCAGGAAGAGAACCGTTTTGCAACGGCGGCAAACTCTTCGCCATCGGTAAGGCGCTTCATGATCTGATTTGCCTGGTCTTCCGTCTTGACAAGGATATGGGATGCGCGAGCCTGTGCTGCCATGCAGTAAATGTGCATTGTTGCGGATGATAAAAGTTAGGTGTCGACACTCTAAAATTCCCCGTCCTGCTCGAAGCTCCGCCCGTAGCGGATCGCGAGTTCAGCCTTGTACAATTCCCGGCCCAGATACCCTGCATGGTCGGGAAGGGATACCTCTCCCTGCGACAGGAGTGTGAAGAGAACGTCCTGCCAGTGCACACCCTTTACAGCCTTCCCGTGAATGACTGCAACGATCTGGTTGCTTTCGATCCCAATCCGGAAGTTGCCTTTGGGATCATAGGTTATTTCATCAGGCATGGAACGGGCCGGTTGTGTGGTATCGTATTCAAGCGGGGGTTCGCGCCGGCGCCGCTTTTCCTTGAGCACAAGGAGATCAATCCCGAGATCTTTGGGGTAGGGACGATCCTTTGCAAGCACCATCATCTCCGTTGCCCGCCGCATTTCGTGGATGGATCCCCGGGTCTTATCCGAATGCTCGCTCGTGAAGATGACCGATGCACCGATCTCGGCGGCAATACCGGCGAGGATGGCGTTTGCCCCGATCGAGTCTGCATCGAGCAGTTCCACGACATTTCCCGCGCCAAAAAAGACCGGGCATCTGAATTTTTTAAACCCGTCAAGGGAGCGGGTGAACCCTGATCCAACCGGCTGGAGGAGGGGATCGGCGATGATGCACCGGATACCGGCTTTTTTTGCAAGCGAAATATTTTTTACAAGGGTGCTGTTCCCCGGTACTACAACCGCAGCTGCGCCTGCTTTGGCCACTTCCTCTCCTACTTCCGGAATATTGGTTTCCTGCAGGCTGAGCACGAGATCGGCGCGGCCGAGTGCGGCCCGGATCAGGGATGAATCCTGCGTATCAATGGCAAGTGGCGCATCGATATCGAGGAGTCGGGAAAAAACCCGGGTCACATCATCGGGTGTTGCATCGAACCCGAACCCGAGATCAACAATATCGGCCCCGGAAGCAAGATAACCCTCCACAACGCACCGGATATCCCCGCAGCGGTGTGCATCCATGATCTCCGAGAGCACTTTCATCCGGGATCCCCCGCCGATTTTTACACCCCGGATAAGGAACTCCGGTTTTGCAACCTGCTCCATCTCTTCAATCCTGCGCAGGGCGCTCTCTGCTTTTCTTGCGGCAAGAAAATCGTCAGCAGGGATAGTGCGCGACAGCGTCTCGGTACCCAGCAGTGGCAGCACTAGTGCCAGGTCTGCCGCATGGCGGGGCCCGCGGTAAATGGCAATGCCGGTCTCGCGCTCAACCTGTTCAAACGATGCCGTACACATTCCGGAGATGACAACACAGTCATACGTTTTTCCTTTCAGGAGCATGCGGAGCGCGTGTGGGGTAAGAAAAGAGGCAATTTCGCCGGTCACCACGACATCGGCATCATATCCCGCTGCAGCGCGTCTCACCAGCGATCCCGTAGCGGCTCCGGTGGGAAGGAGAATGCGCATAAGTTCCCTTAATACCAGAGAGATAAAAACACTATGATCAGATGCTGACCTGCGATTTGCATGTGCATACGAATTTTTCAAAAGATGGCGAAAGCAGTGTCGAGGAGATCCTGAAACGGGCGGAGGAGGCAGGGCTCGACGCGATCGCGATCACGGATCACGATTCGGTGGACGGCGCAAAGAAAGCACTCACCTGCACGACATCGGTCCTCGTGATCCCGGGAATCGAGGTCTCTACCAAGCAGGGGCACCTCCTTGTCCTCGGTGTTACCGACCTGATACCTGCGGGGCTCGATGTGATTGTTACGGTCGAGATCGCCCGGCGGATGGGGGCGCTCGCCATCCTCCCCCATCCCTACCATGTCTGGCGTCACGGAGTTGCCCGCCGGAAGAAAGCCGGGATGGCCGTCGTGGACGCAGTGGAAGTCTTCAACAGCCGGTATATCGTCGGATCAGCCAATACCAAGGCAGCACGGATTGCAAAGAGGCTCGGCAAACCCTGCGTCGGGGGAAGCGACGCCCACAATGCACGGTTCGTCGGATTCGGGTGGACTTATGTGGAATCTGAAAAAAACGTGCCTGCCATCCTTGACGCAATCCGGGCCGGAAAAGTCTCCTGCGGCGGAAAGAAAACGCCGCTGCGCACCTATACACGCCAGTCGATCAACAACACATGGAAGAAGATAAAGCGGATAACCCGGCACGTTCAGCTTCGGTGAGACTGGCCTTCCGGGTATCGTACCTGGGCAGCAGGTTCTTCGGCTCGCAGATGCAGGCGCAAAGCCGCACGGTGGAAGGCGAGTTCATCGCAGCCTGTCAGCGGCTGAGCCTCTTCGAAGACTGGCGGCAGGCAGGTTTTGTGTCGGCCGGAAGAACGGACAGGGGTGTCCATGCCCGCGGGCAGGTTATTGCATTTACTACAGATGNTCCCGACCGTGCGATNGAGACGATGAATCTTCAGCTCCCGCCGGATCTCTGGTGCTCCGCTTATACGGAAGTGCCGGNAGCATTCCACCCGCGCTATGACGCGAAATCCCGGACATACCGTTATTTCTTTTCAGAATCTCCTAGGGAAAGGGATGAAATGGAGAAGGCATGCCGGTACTTCCTGGGCATCCACGATTTTTCGAACTTTGCGAGGGNGAAGGACAAGAATCCCCGGCGGAACATCCTTGCAATCCGTATCGGTGAGGAGGACGGGTTCCTCTATCTCGAAGTGACTGCGGAAAGTTTCCTGTGGCACCAGGTACGGTGCATGGCGACNGCNCTTCTCNGNGTGGGAAATGATGAGGCAGAACCTGATTCCATAGCGCACTCCCTGATGGGAGAATCTGATAAACCATTATCGCCCGCCCCGGCCGAAGGGCTGGTGCTCTGGGATACGGATTGTGGCGTGAACTGGTCACTCCTCCCGGAAAGGGAACGCAGCAGCACTTTCATGGATCATCTCTGCCGGCACCACGCGCTCATGGAAAAAGTCTGTTGTGTACTCAGGCAACCCTGAAAAATCTGAAATTTTTCCCTGCACCGTTCAGGAAGAATTACTCTGATCGCTGTAAAATTCCCGGTTCCCTGCTGAATTCACGGTCGATCCATGCTGCGATCCCGTCCCTGACATTCCGGTAACCTGCAAGTACTTCTTTTTCGGTACCTGCTGTAAGGTGGGGGTCGGCAAATCCATGGTGGATTGTCTTTCTGGCACCGGGAACTATCGGGCAGACCGCATGGGCATTATCGCACAGGGTAACGGCAAGGTCGAATGTTGTCCCCCCGAATTCTGCAAGGGTCTTCGAACGGTGGTGTGAGATATCAATCCCGATCTCCTGCATTACCGCTATTGCCCTTGTACTCACCTTTGACTGGCGGGTACCGGCCGAGAAGATCTCGTAACGGTCCCCGAATTTTGCACGGAGCAGTCCTTCAGCCATCTGGGAGCGGGCAGCATTTGCCGTACAGATGAAGAGAATACGCGGTTTGCCCATTATTTCTCACCACATCCGCAGGATGGCTCTCTTGACTCCCCGCAGCAGGAACTGTCCTCCCCTCCGCAACTGCACTCCGTATCCATGTCCTTGCCTCGCAGCGCGGCATTGATCATCGCCCATGCGCACCCGACCCCGCTCTGCACTTCGATTGCCTGCACCGGGCAGTTGAGGGCGCAGGCCCCGCATTCCATGCAGGAGGCCGGTTGTGCCAGATCGACATGGTCCTTTCCTTGGGTAAAGACCGCGTGCGGACAGACCTGCATGCAGCGTTTGCAGTTGATACACCGATCAGGGTAATACTTCAGGCTGGTTTCTGTGTATGAGTTGAAGAATGCGGACGAATTCTTCTCCCTGTCAAGGTTCTTCTGAACCATTCCGGAGTTAAACATCAAATCACCCCGAAAAGCCGGCTAATCGTGAGTGCAATTCCGAGAACAACCCCGCTACCCGCCATCAGTGCCATGACCGGGACATACCGGAAGATCTCCTTTTTTACTCCNGTCCGCGATGTGAATGTCGTACATCCGGTAAAGTTCAGGGCGAAGTATGCAGTAACCGCAGGCATGATGAGGAGCGCGCATGCTGCTCCTGCTGCATTCGCCCAGCCAGGCAGAATGGGATTTGTGCTTAACGATACTGCAAAGGGAATGGCGATGACGAGTCCCAGTATCAGCCCTTTGGTGGAGAAGTCCTGTGTCGGGATATACGGGAGCAGTGCCGGGAAGAGGACGGTCCCGGCAAGTACAGCGGATACTGCCGCAAGCGCTGCTACGGGGCCGGCAAGGAGCCAGAGGAGTGCTGCAACAATGACCATCGCCAGGGCCGTATGGACAAATTCCACAGGTGCCAGGACAATCCTGTCTTTCAGNGTGAACTCCACCCGCCGCATCGATTGTGTTGCGTTGTGCGTTTTAAGGTACTCCGGCAGGTCTTTTGCCCGGACGGGGCCGTACTCTACAAGAAATTTCGACCTGCGCATCACTTCCGGCCATGAAATCCCGGGTGCTCCCAGCTGGGGCACGATGATCTTCCGGTGGCGGACAACCCCGGCAAGTCCGGTACATCCGATTCTCCGGATCAGTTCTTCTGTCCCGAAAGTCCCTTTCCCGGCAGCGCACCAGACATTGATCCCTTTGGTATCCAGCACGAGGATCCATGCATCCATACCGGCAAGGGCAGACCGCAGGGCGTTGAAACTGAGCGTATAATTTGCAGAAGCAAAGACCGGGGTATCCGGAGTCGGGTCCCCAAGACGGTAGAGGCCGGGCTCCACCCGGTGGCTCTCCCGTTTCCAGCCCCATCGGGCGAGGAAGTGGTCGAGCCGGTCGGCAGATGTGATAGTGCTGTCAGTAGTCCGGATCTCTGATACCGGTGGATTATCTGCCAGACAGCTGCATGACTGTGTCTGCGGATCCGGTGTGCATGAACAGGATGACCCGGCATTATCTTTTTTCTCCATATCTGTAAAACCTCACTTTTTCTCCGGTTCCTGCATCAGTGGCCCGAGAATATCTTTCACCATCCCGTTCAGGTTCTCGGCTTTCATGAGCGCGAGGCAGCACACTTCTCCGTTACGGCTCCAGCTGATCAGGGCGAGCTTATCTCCTGTTTTGATCCCGGCTTTTTCACGCACATCCTTAGGGAGTACCATCTGCCCCCGCTCGTCTACGCTTAAGACCGCCTCGACCCGGCATCCGGATCCCGGAGTACACCTGCATGCTTCATCAGATGGATTACATCCGACACTGAAATTTTTCCTGGTCATACTTGTTCCGGAATATTGTGAGGATGCCCAATATTTATACTTAACAGAAAAATCAGAAAAATCAAACATTACGACACGCTGTGGGGAGTAAAGAACCGACTGGCGATTGCAAAACCCAGTCACGTTTATTTTATCAGCCTCCCTGTCAATAACCGATCACTGATGGCGGAATTTGTCTGTGACTGGTGCGGAAAGTGCTGCAGGAGTTTTGGGGAATTTATCCGGATCGAGCGGCAGCTCACGGAGCGGGATTACTATTGCCGGTATGGCATCACCAGTGATCTTGTGCTTGTCCACGTCCAGCCGGAATATGCAGAGATGATTTCCGAAACGTTTCTGGATCAGAAAAAGGGATCAGACCTCCTGGAAAAAAAATGCGCCTTCCTGCAGAAAAATCCCGATGGTAACGGGTTCGTCTGCACGGTTTATCCAACCCGCCCGCAGGTATGCCGGGAATTCCGTTGTTACCGTATGCTGATCCATAACCGCGAGGGGCAACTGGTGGGGAAGGTTATCGGGCAGAATGAAATCAGGACCGCGGATGAGGCACTGGCAGCACTCTGGAAGGAAGAGGTGTCCCCTATCCCCCATACCGACAAGTCCCGTGCCCCCGATCCGGCATGGTTGACGAATGTTCTGGCAATCCTTGAACATCACGGATATCGCGGCGATCCGGTCGAATAAAAAAAAAGAACCGACCGGTCAGAGAGCATTTTTCATCTGTGTAACATAGGCTTTCAGGTCCCCCTCCATTTTATCCGGGTTGCCTGGATTCCTGCCGACAATATCGACAATCGCGCTGCCGACTATGACTCCGTCTGCACCTGCCTCTGCACAGATTTTCGCATGGTCTGGTGTCGATATACCAAACCCGAGCGCGAGCGGGATCGCGGTATGTTTCCTTACCCTCTGCAGGAGATCGATGGCACCGGAAGAAACGGTATCCCTGACCCCCGTCACTCCCAGAACGGCAACAAGATAGAGATACCCGTGTGCCCGGGCCGCGATCGTTTTAATCCGCTCGTCTGACGTTGTCTGGGTGACGAGGAAGATCGGATCGATCCCGTACCGGAGTGCAGTCTCGTATACGTCATCGGACTCTTCGACGGGCATGTCCGCGATGAGGATGCCGTCCACTCCTGCTTCGTGCGCTTCGCGATAGAACCGTTCTATCCCCCGGTGATAGATCATGTTGTAATACGCGAGGAAGACAATGGGAACACCGGTCTTTTTCCGGAGATCGCGGACAATTTCAAAGACCGTGTCTACCGTTGTACCTGCAGCAAGCGCCCGCTCGTCGGCCTTCTGGATGGTCGGGCCATCGGCTACCGGGTCCGAGAACGGGACACCCAGTTCAAGGATATCGGTACCCCCGTCAATGAGTGCCATGGCTGCCCGGATGCAGGTCTCTTTATCTGGATCTCCCGCTACGGTAAAACCGATGAACGCTGGTTTTTTCCTGCCCCGCAACACTCCATGAATCCGTCCCATTATAATCTCCCCTGCATTGCTGCCACTTCAGCCACATCCTTGTCTCCGCGTCCGGAGAGGTTGATGACCACAGTGTCATCCCGGTCAAACCGGTCGGCGTTCTTCATGACCCATGCCACGGCATGGGCAGACTCAAGTGCCGGGATGATCCCCTCTTTCCGGGAGAGGAACCGGAAGGCATCGAGAACGTCCGGGTCGTTCACTGCCGTATAGGTGACCCTCCCGTTATCCTTCAGCATCGAATGTTCCGGCCCCACCCCCGGGTAATCGAGCCCGGCCGAGATGCTGTGGGTCGGGAGTACCTGACCGTCGGCATCCTGCAGGAGGTAGGAGAGCGTGCCGTGCAGTACACCTGCCTCGCCGGCGCAGAGGGTTGCCGAATGCTTCCCGGTTTCGATTCCCTCGCCCCCGGCCTCCACACCAATCAGTTCCACGTCATCCTTCACAAACGGGTAGAAGATCCCCATGGCATTCGACCCCCCACCTACGCAGGCCACGATCGTATCCGGAAGCCTGCCCTCTTTCTTCACGATCTGGGCACGCGTTTCCTTTCCGATCACGGACTGGAAGTCCCGGACCATCAGGGGAAACGGGTGGGGGCCGACCACGGAACCGATCAGGTAATGGGTATCCCGGACATTTGCCACCCAGTCGCGGAGCGCCTCGTTGATGGCATCCTTGAGCGTCCGGGTACCCGATTTGACCGGGATTACCTTTGCACCCATCAGTTCCATCCGGAAGACATTGAGCGCCTGTCGTTTTGTATCCACCTCGCCCATGTACACCTCAACCGGTATCCCGAGCGCTGCCCCGATAATCGCGGTGGCGACGCCATGCTGCCCGGCGCCTGTTTCGGCGATCAGGCGTTTTTTCCCCATGCGTTTTGCCAGCAGTGCCTGTCCGAGCGTGTTGTTGAGCTTGTGGGATCCGCCGTGGACAAGGTCTTCCCGCTTCAGGTAGATCCGGCACCTGAGTTCCTGCGAAGCGTTCGGGCAGAATGTGAGTGGCGTTTCGCGGCCGGCATATTCCGTCTGCAGGGCCGCGAGCTCACGGATAAACTCACGATCTTTTTTTATCCTTTCGTATGCGATCTCCAGTTCGATGAGGGCGTTCATGAGCGTCTCGGAAACATACTGCCCGCCGTATTTCCCGTATCTTCCTTTTTTCTTCATGTTATGCACTCCTGCACGCGGCGATGAATGCTCTCACTTTTTCATGGTCTTTGATCCCTGGTGACACTTCAACACCGCTTGCCACGTCCACTGCGTAGGGCCGGACCCTGCGGATCGCATCCCCGACATTATCAGGGGTAAGTCCACCAGCAAGAATAACCGGAAGCGGTGAGCGCTTCACAATATCACGAGCATAGGCTGGATCAAAATCCCGGCCTTTCCCGTGGCTGTCATCGACGATGACGGCATCGCAGTCTTCCGGCAGCGGATCGCCCCGGCCGATAACGCGAATGATCCGTACGCCCGGATCTTCGTCAAACCTGAACGGGTGGGAGATCTGGATAGCATCAGGACGCAATGCAATCATCCGCATGAGATCGTCTTCCGATTTTGTATGGGATACTGCTACGGTTGTTGTGAAAGGGCCTGCCGCATCAAATATCTCGCGTGCCCTTTTCTCCCCGACGACACGCTGCGAAACGCCCCCCGAGAAGACAACGACGCCGACGGCATCTGCCCCCTGCTGTCCGGCAAACCGTGCATCTTCCGGGCGGGTGATCCCGCAGATTTTTATGCGCATACGAACTCCTCCAGTTTCTTTCCCGGGTGATGATGGGACATGATGGATGAACCGATCAGGAATGCATCACAGTATTGTTTCATCTCCCGGATATCATCAGCGGATCGCATGCCGCTTTCCGATACAATCTGCCTGCCACACCCGCGAACCTGTGCTGAAATGTGCCGCGTTGTCGAGCGGTCGATACTCATCGTCGAGAGATTGCGGTTATTGATCCCGATAAGGGAGGTTTTCGTGGACAGTGCGCATTCAGCTTCCTCCCGTGTGCGGATTTCCACAAGTGGTTCCATCCCGTATGCAAGTACTGTATCAACAAAATATGGGAGCTCTCTTCCCAGCACTGCAGCAATGAGCAGCACAGCATCTGCACCGAGAGCCCGTGATTCGGCGATCTGCCGCTTATCAATGATGAAATCCTTACGGAGGACAGGAATGTTTACGGCGCTCTTGACCCTCCCGATATCCAGGCCGGTCCCGCCAAAAAAGTAAGGTTCCGTGAGCACTGAAAGGGCGGTACATCCTCCCTGCTCCAGGACTCCGGCCATCATCGCCATATCCACGTTGCGCCGGATAACCCCGCTGCTCGGGGAAGCACATTTGATCTCGGCAATGATCGCATTTTTCCCGTTCCGGTTCCGGATAGCCTTTGCCAGGCTTACCCTTTCACGCCGGGGGGCTTCGGGAAATGAGGCTGGCAACTGTGCCACCCGCTTTTCCGTCCGTCTGATAATCTCGTCAAGGATCATGCCATACCCCGTGTTGCTTCGATAAGGGCATCCAACCGCGCACCGGCATTCCCGGAATCGATAGACGATGCTGCGCGTCCGATTCCCTCGTGGAGGTCCTTCGCCTGTCCGCCGGTATAAATTGCCGCTCCCGCATTGAAGAGGACAATATCCCGGCCTGCTCCCCGTTCTCCGGCGAGGATCTCGCGGATGATGCGGGCATTCTCCTGAGTATCCCCTCCCCGGAGGTCCGACAGGACCGCCGGAGCAATACCGAACATTGTCGGGTTCAGGGTATAGGTATTGATGGTACCACAGTTCAGTTCGCAGACGCAGGTATCCCCTGTCGTCGTGATCTCGTCAAGACCGCTCCCGTGGACGACCATGGCACGCGAAAGGCCCAGGATCCTGAGGACTTCAGCCATCGGCCGGGTCAGGTCCGGGCTGTAAACCCCGAGGACCTGTGCGTGTGCTCCGGCCGGGTTAGAGAGCGGGCCAAGGATGTTGAAGATGGTCCTGCAACCCAGTTCCTGCCGTACCGGCATGACATGGCGCATGGCGGGGTGATGTGCCGGTGCGAAGAAGAATGCGATACCAACCTGTTCAACGATTTTTGCCTGGTGCGCTGGATCTACCGCAAGGTTCACGCCCAGTGCAGAAAGCACATCTGCGGAACCGCAGGTACTGCTAACGCACCGGTTCCCGTGTTTTACCACCGGAATACCTGCACCTGCCGCCACCAGCGCCGATGCGGTACTGATATTGAAGGTGTGCGTACCATCACCTCCGGTACCACAGGTGTCGACCAGTGGTTTTTCTGTGACGGGTGCAACGGTTACCGCATGCTGCCGCATCACGTTTGCAAATGCTGCAATCTCTTCCGGTGTCTCTCCCTTCATGCGGAGTGCGGTCAGGAATGCGCCTATCTGGGACTGCGTGGTATTGCCTTCCATGATAGCACTCATGACCTGCCCCGCTTCTTCGTACGAGAGGTCCTGACGGTTAACAAGCCGGGAGATTGTCTCCCTGATGTTCATGAAGGCACCTCCTGAGGGTACAGGAAATTCCTGATAATCCGGTCCCCCTCCGGCGAGAGGATACTCTCCGGGTGGAACTGAATGCCATCGATGGGGTAACAGGTATGNCGGACCCCCATCACGTACCCGTCATCCCGGCTGGAAGCGGTTACTTCCAGTTCGTCCGGCAGGGACTCCCGGNGCGCGATCAGCGAGTGGTACCGGGTGGCAGTGAACGGTGTCGGGACCCCGGCAAAGATCCCCGTTCCCGTATGAAGGATTGGCGAGGTCTTCCCATGCATCAGGTGCGGTGCCCGTTCAACCTCTCCTCCGAATGTCGTGCAGATAGTCTGGTGCCCAAGACAGACGCCGAGTGTTGGTATGGTCCTGCTCATGGTCTCCAGCACATCGCGGCAGACACCAGAGTCCTCCGGTGTACCCGGTCCCGGGGAGAGGATGATCCGGTCACACGCGCTCTTCTGAAGGGTTTCAAGCGGCGTATCGCAGGGAAATACCACCGGGTTTCCTCCCAGTTTTCCTACCTGCTGGTAGAGGTTGAAGGTAAAACTGTCGTAACAGTCCACGATCAGGACGTTCATGAACATGCTCCCGACCGCTCGATCGCCCGTATCATTGCTGCGGCTTTGTTTTCGGTCTCGGTCCACTCGTTTGCCGGAACTGAATCGGCAACGATCCCGGCACCGACCTGCAGGTATGCAGTCCCGCCCCGGACAATCACCGTGCGGATGGCGATGGCAAAATCCAGGTTCCGGTCAAATCCGATATACCCCACTGCTCCCGCATACAGGCCGCGTGGTAACGACTCTTGCTCGTCGATGATCTGCATCGCCCGGATCTTCGGCGCCCCGGAAACAGTACCAGCTGGAAAGCACGACCTGAATGCATCGTAACAGTCAAGGTTGTCCTTCAGTATCCCGTTCACGGTCGAGACGATATGCTGGACATGGGAGAATTTTTCGATCGTCATGAATTCATTGACTTCCACCGACCCGAACCGGCAGACCCTCCCGAGATCGTTCCGTGCGAGATCGACAAGCATGGTATGTTCCGCACACTCTTTTGCGTCAGTCAGAAGATCCCGTGCAAACTGTTCATCCTCTGCCGGGGTTTTTCCCCGGGGACGTGTCCCTGCAATCGGTACGGTGGTGACCCTCCTCTTCTCTACCCGCACCAGCATCTCAGGGCTCGCCCCGATGACCTTCTCGTCTCCGAAATCAAGGTAATACATGTACGGGCTCGGGTTGATCTCGCGGAGTGCGGCATACACGGCAAAGGGATCCTCTGCGATCCGGCACTCGATCCGGCGCGAGAGGACAGCCTGGAAGATATCACCTGCAGCTATGTGCTCCTTGACCAGGTTGACGGAGCGTTCAAATGCATCCTGCGATACCTGCGATGTGAACTGTGCAGACGTAGCCAGACTTTTGGTTTTCGTGTACCCCGGCTTTTTTCCGGAGGCAATTGCACTGGCATGATCAGCGAGAACACGGATCCTNTCTCTGCATTTTTTATATTCACTCTCGATATCTGTATCATAGGTCAGGAATGCGCTTGAGAAGATGTACAGCTTCTCATCTCGGTGATCGATGACGATACAGTCCTTGGCGAACATGAAACTGGCATCGGGCATATCATGATCTTTCTCGGGTGATACCGGTTTTCCCTCCCTCACTTTCTCAAACAGGGAGTAGATGCAGTCATAGGCGAAGTAGCCGACCATACCCCCGAAAAAGCGGGGGGCCTTCACGTTGATGTAATGGAATCGTGACAGGACGGATTTGACCTTCTCAACGGGATCTTTTCCCTCAGGCTCCGTGGCGATGGAGATGAATGGTTCCCTGCCCTTCAGGTTCACGGTTTTCCCCAGAGAGATTACAAACTCCGGGTCAACACCGATGAACGAGTAGCGGGCGAGCTTCTCGCTGCCTTCCATGGATTCGAGCAGGAATCCGCATCCGGTCCGGGTGCTCGTATAAATATCAAGGGGCGAGATTTCCCGGAGCGGCAGTTCTGTACAAAGCGGGATAATCAGCGGTTTGGGCTGGTTATTTACCGCTGTTATGAATTCCTGAAGCTGCAGGTTGAGTTGTATTCCGGTTGTCATAGACTGGTTACCTGTTGTCCGGTCCCCCCACAGAGGTGGGCTCTCCGGTTATTCTGAACACGATTTTCGCAAAAGGTCCGTTGTATTGTGTGAACCGGCACTCTGCGAACTGACTTTCATACAGGTCTACTTTGTACATATTTATACATTGTTGTAGTTATTTGCGTATTGTTGCATTTTATGCTGCATTATTGTATAGGTTACAAAATTTTAGTGCACCGGGATGGTGGAGGGATTCAGTTCCGCTGAAAAAAAAACTGGAATTTCTGATATAAAGTAAAAAGTGGTATCTTACCCTCTGGTATCAGAAAAAAATTCTGGGTTTAAACCCCTGCTCCCTGAAATTTTCAGATTTTCGCCATCAGTAGTTCTCGTACTGGAGCAACGGTTCCAGGTCATGGATCCTGTCAGAGGTCCCAAACCGTTCAAGGCGATACCCCCCCTCCCGCAGTCCATGCAGGTGATGTTCACATCAACTTCCCCTTGGGCACAGGCCATCGGGAGGTAAAATGAGCTGGTCGACCCGGAAGAGGATCAAACCCCAGAGAAAATTCAAGAAGGCTATTTAACACGACCGGCAAATCCTGTACAGAATTTTTGAGGCTGGGCTATGCGGTGGAACCGGAACAACTCGCTGGGGGGGGTATTTGTATCGCGGATGACAGGGATCATCTGTCTTCTTATTTTTGTGGTTCTCGCAAATATCCTGACATACTACGTGAAGAGCCCGGTTTATCATTCGGGGGTGAATTTCGTCAACGAGAACTTCTGGCTGCTGATTCTTATATCAGTAATCCTGCTGGCTGCAGGTCTCTTCGGGGCATTCCCGTTCCCCCTCAATCTCCCGGCACCGATTATCAGAGCATTTGGCAGCGTGTTCTGCATAGCTTTTGTGCTCAGTGTCTTCCAGTGGGTCGATCGTACTTCCGGAACAACACTCTACCAGTTCTTCTGGGTGCTTGCATTCCTTGTTGTACCGCTTGTCTTTCTTATTGTACTTGCAAGCGGATACTTTGAGATCATGCGCCGGCTCTGGTTGCAGCCGAATCTGGATGCCGACCCCGATGTAAAAGTTGTTCATCAGGAAACCCATGAAGATACGGAGCAACCAGTGTCTGACGGAAAATCGTGGGATGAGATTAGTGCGGAGTTCCGCATGATGCTGTACGATATCATCCACCGGTTCCGCCAGGAAATAAAAAAGAAACACTGATGCGATACCAGCGGTTACCAGCCCGGGTTTTCTTCAAGAAATTTCTTTTCTTTTGCCTCGAGTTCTTCTGCGCTCAGGTGTACCGGCATACAGATACAGCGGTGTTCGATGAAAATCCCGCCTTTGAACGTACCCTGCTGCTCGCCGTGCCTGCATGCACCGTAGACCTTGTCATCGCAGTCATGATATACCTGAGGGAGCCCCTCACGGACTGCGCATTCCCTTGCATCTTTCCATGATCCTGCCATACCCGGAATTATTAGCGGACAGGGATTTTGAGCCTATCCCAGAACAAGCAGACAGCCTATCAGAAAGAACGTTAACGGGAGAAAACCCGAAAAAGAAAAAATAATAAGATTAGAACCGGGGTTTCCGGTGCTTGGGCAGGCAGTCCCTGCAGTAGACCGGCCTTCCTTCAGTTGGCTTGAAGGGGACTTCGCACTCTTTGCCACAGTCTGAGCAGACTGTTTTTGTCATTTCTCTGGGACCGAAGTTTCTCGGGCCACCAAAACTCTTTCTTTCCATTGTATTACTCATGCA